>Ga0209526_10000020_pt1 | contig 89779 bp, 74 predicted proteins | sample JacPinW_OM2H0_M1_FD_188566 | JGI IMG/M metagenome (GOLD analysis project Ga0209526, IMG submission 188566) | Forest soil microbial communities from Algoma, Ontario, Canada - Jack Pine, Ontario site 1_JW_OM2H0_M1 (SPAdes) (version 2) | ecosystem: Environmental > Terrestrial > Soil > Boreal... | reverse complement strand
CCGGGCGATCCTGGCGGCCAACGAATCGAAACGGTCCTTCCGGGTGCCTCCGGAATGGCTGGTCCCGGCCGAGCTAGCTCTCCTCCACCGGTTCGGGGTGGATCGTCAGGCGAAAAATTTGCGGGAAGTGTTCCTTGATGCGGTCTTCGAGCTTCGCCGTGAGGTCGTGTACTTCGGTGATCGGCAGGCTCCCATCCATTGCGCAATGGCACGAGACAAGAATTTTGTGATCGACGCTCCGGACATGTACCTCGTGGCAATCTTTCAATTCGCGATATTCCGGCTGAAGCGAATTCAATAGATCCTGGACCGCGTGCGATAGATCCTTCATATCTTGTGCCCCTCCAATGCGTTCGCCAGCCGGTTCGATGTGAATATTGACGCGCGTTCCTGGAGCGGTGACGCCGCGGATCTCTTCTTCGAGATCGGTCGCATGACGGTGCGCTTCGCGCAGGCTCGATCCCTCGACCACTTCGAGATGCAGCTCGACAAAGAGGCGGCCCTCGTACTGGTGCGCCGACAGCTCGTGGACGGCCAGACCGCGGCGCTGGGCAATCGCTCGGATGGTCTCAAACAGATGCTCATCGCTGCGCGCCCGGGGCTCCACATGGACCACGACGTCCGCGGGTAGAATCCGCTCGATGCTCTGTTCGACCGCGTCGCTTGCCGCATGCGCCTGTTCGAGACTCGCCGTGCGTGGGAGACTGATCGTCACATCGACAAAGTAGCGCTGGCCAGCTCGCCGTAAGCGAACGCGCTCGGTCTTCAGCACGCCTTCGGTCTCATTGACAGCATTGGCGATCTGCTCGCGCAGGCCGCTGGGCGCCACATCGAGCAGCGCGTCGACCGTACGTTTCCCAATCCGCGAGCCGATCCAGATGATGACTCCGGCCACGGCCAGCGCTGCAAACGCGTCGAGCACGCCGAGCCACGCGATGCCGAATCGCAGCCCCAGCCATGCTCCGGTGATTCCCAGGATGACAACAAAGGTGCTCCAAACATCGGTCGAGAAATGCAGCGCGTCGGCCTCGATCGCCTCACTCGGATATTTTTGGGCAACTCGGTTCAGTGCTCGCGACCTGATGGCGTCTATTCCCATGCACAAAGCGAGAATGATGATGGCCGTCAGGCTCGGCTTAATCTGCGCCTTGTGAAACAGCAAACGCTGGAATACTTCCCAGATGATGTAAATCGCGGTAAGCAGCAATAAGCCGGTTTCGACGAATGCCGAGAAGCTTTCGACCTTACCGTGCCCGTAGAGATGATCCGCATCCGCCGGCTTGTCCGCGACTCGAACCGAGAGATAGGTGATCACGGCAGCGACCAGGTCCAAGATCGAATGCAGCGCTTCGGAAAGGATTCCAAGGCTCCCGGTCACGATAGCGAGGAACACCTTTAAAGACACGAGCACAACGGCTGAACCGACTGAGGCGAGCGCAGCGAGCCGCTTTTCGCGCGTAGCGTGTTCGACGGCCTCAGCCATATTTCCGGGATTATACGCTCGCCGTGCAGCGCACAAAGAATTTACGACAAATTCTGTCGGCGCGGCCTCGGCTGTTGGTGCGCGCACTAGAAGACTCTCCTTGTTGTACGGGATCGTCGAACCTGCCGAGCGACTTGGATCTCATAGAACAGTTCGATCGTTGCACGGATAAGTCTTGTTTCACAAAAATCCGCCAACCGCCGCGCCCGATGTGTCTTCCCGGGCTTCAGGCGACCGGTTGAGGGTCCTAGCTGCGACGGCTGTCGCCGGGCAGACCTCTTTGTCGAGTCGGACCACAGGTGGGGCACTAGGAAATTCCCGTTCGGTGGCCGAGCCCCCGAAGATCGCGCATCTGCCCGGTGCTGGCGCGGAAAGTATGCGATCGGGAAACAGCAGTAGGAGCGGCTTGCCGCTCGGCTCGGTCTTTGATTTGCACGCGGAAACGGGAAGCACTTCCGGCCCGTGCGCCGCAAGCGCGTCCTCGATCAGGGGACCGAACACATGTCGTCCTGAAATGCGAATCGGCTTCTGGCTTGACGATCTCGATACGGACGCACAACCCAAACTCGATCACGGACGGGGGAGTTCGACTCGGCGCATGCAGGACCGCACTCCCCTATCCCCCGGGCCGATTCCGGTTCGATCACACCTTGTTGGCCGCCGAAAGGCCTCGCCCGCTTCTCGGGTGGTAGCAGGGCCAAGGCATGGGTGCCGATTCGGGTGCGCTAGTTAATTGGCGGTGCCGGAACCGGCGGGACGCGACGCGGCTCGCCATGGAAGCCGCGGACTTCAATTTCGTCGAGTAGTAGGGAAGGTGCAATGACCGTGCTCGGGATGCCGCCCTGGGCCGACCCAAATGCCCCGAGCGCCGTTCCCGAGAATCCATCGGCAGCGTTCTGCATGTAGGTGTATACCTGGGCATCGTCGCCGATCCCGAGCATATTTCGCATCGAGCGCAACGTCAACCCTTCGATGACGCCTCCGCGAACCATCTCCTCACGGCCATCTGCCACGTACACGCGGTAGACGATCAACGGGATCCGCTCCCCGCTCGCAATCCCTCCAGCAACCCCGCCGATAAAGTCCGAGAAGTCTTCCTGGCGAACTGACGAGAGCGCCGGGTTGTCCATCTGCTTTACTTCGAGGCACCACGCGTGGCCGTCGTTTCGGCACGCGTCGATGAATTTCTTCCGCAGGTCGGCCGGCTTGAGCGCGTCGCTCGCCTGGAATAAGAGATTGCTGCTGAGCGGCCGCGTTTCGGAGAGATCCGCCGATCGCCCATGGCCATTCGAGCTTTCAAAGTCCGGACCCGGACGACGCGACATCAGCAGGTTTCTCAAAATGCCGTTCTCGACCAGCGTAACCCTCTGCCCCTTCACGCCCTCGTCGTCGACATCGTAATTCGCCAGCAGTGGCTGGCCCTGAAATTCTTTCAGGGTGGGGTCATCGACGAGTGCTACGCTGGCCGGTAGCACACGTGTCCCGATGCGCCCCGTCCATTCGCTTCGTCCTCCGAAGCGTTCGATCAATGCTTCGAACTGTTGGGTCATCGAAAGCGGTGGGCGTGCGCCCGAAAGAGAGGGTTCGAGCACTTGCGCGAGCGTGGACGCGGCTGCCGGCGCATCAAACAGTACAGGGCCCGTGTAGTCTGGCACAAGCGGGCTCGCCCGGAGTTCCTTTATCTGCGCTCCTGCTTGCGCCAGCCCTTTCGAAACGCCCGCGGCATCTGGCAGATCAGCGGGACGTACGCCATAAGCTGCGTAAAAACTGTGCAGCGGCATGCCATCATCGGCTTGCGTATCGAGCGCCGCTTCCACCCCGGCGAGGCTATGGGAGGTGCGGATGGTGGTGCCCTCGCTGGTAATCAGATACGAAGTAACGTAGACCAGGTAGTAGTTGACGCGCGTCCCGTACAGCTCCGGGAACTGCTTGAGGGTCCCGGATGCCTTGCGTGCTTCTTCTTCCCAGTTGCGTGGAGTCCAGTCGGGCTCGATCCGCGGCTCCACCTTCACCACCGGTGGCTGCTGCGAGAAATCATCGATCTCGGGCGGCTTGGTCAGACTGCGAAGAAATGCTTGTTTGAGGGACATCTGCGTCACGGCTGCCTTGTAGGCCTGATCGGTGGCAAGCCAAAGGTCCTGGCGCAGCGAACCGTAGTCTCGATCGATACCCACCTGGCCGGTCGAACCAAGGAATCCCTGGAAGCCGTCTTCGCTGATGAAATTTGAACTGTCGAGGTGGTGGTCTCCGACGCGGACATCCACGCTCATGAATCGGCTGCGCGCGGTGTTGCTGGCGAGGAGCGATCCGAACGACGCCGTCACACTGCGGACATCTACATCGAGCAACCGGTATTCGATAAAGAACGGCTTGTCGACGCCGGGAAGCGCCAGCCGGGTTCGCGAGCGATCCATCTCATCTTTGAGCGCGCGGATGGTCTGATCATTTTCCCCGGAAACTGGCGAAGCTTGCACGGCAGTTCGCGTGGGCACCTGCTTGGCGCCGGCCGGAGCAGCAGCAAAGAGCATCGCGAACGACGCGAGCAGGGTTAGTTTGGGTGCTCTGCTCACTGCAGTTGCCCCTTTGTTTCGCGGTCGTGCGCTGGCGGCGGCAGAATCGGCGGCCGATCCGTCGAAGTCTCTTTTTTCTGAACTTCCATTTCGGAGATCAGAATCGCCGGCGCCACGGCGGAAACCGGCACAGAACCGGATTCGGCTCCGCAGTAGCCGTTGAAGATGTCGGGTGTATCGCCCGTTGCTACAATCTTCGTCAAAGAGACAAGCGGCGTGCCCACAATGTCGACACCGCGCACGAGCTGATCGGCACGCCCGTCAGGAAAAACCTTGTAGACCACCAGCGGAAGGACCTGAAACGCCTGAGGATTGCCTCGGCCGGTGAAGGTGAAGCCGCCGGCAATGTCGTCGATCAGAAGGCCGAACGGCTTTCCCTGCGCTCTGACGAGCTCTACGAGTTTTTGCCGAAGCTGATCATTCGTCACCATGCGCGAGCTCGAGACGATCAAGTTTCCTTGTCGCGCCACGGGCACAAAGCCGAGCTGACGTCGCCCATGCCCGTTCGAATGCGGAATATTCACGAGCGGCGACCGCGACATGAGGAAAGTCCTCAGAACCCCATGGTCCACAAGCGCAACATGCTCAGCCTTCACTCCCTCGTCGTCATACGGATAATTGCCGAGCAACATTTGTCCGCCGAACGACGCTTCAGTCGGGTCGTCCTGGATCGAAATAAAATCCGGCAGAATTTGTTCGCCGACCTTGCTCGTAAATGTCTGCCCCTCGTTGATGTCCTTCTGCCGGAACCCTTCGGCGCGGTGGCCGAAAACTTCATGGAAGAACACCGCGGCAGCGCGGCCGGTCAGCAGGGCGGGCCCGGCGTACGGGTCGACAAGCGGCGCCTTGTCAAGCGACTCGGTCTCCTGGATCATCGTCTCAATCCGTGCGGAGACGGTCTTTTCGTCCGGCGCATCTTTGGGATTCAGCCAATCGAAGTTGGCGTAGCGGTTGATGTCCATGCCATCGGGAGCCTTGCTCTGGACGTACAGCTCAAGACGGTAGTGCACCTGCCCAAACCCAAGCCTCGTGCCTTCGGTGTTCACTTGGTACTGATTCATGGAGAGCGCCGTGAACGTCGCGATCGAATTCAGCACGGCGGGCGATTTGCTGAACGCGGCCGTATATCTCCGCACACGCTCTTCCCAGGGCTTGCGGTCAACATGGATTTCGACTCGCGGTCCGATGTAGGTCCGCGGAGCCTCCTCGGAGAAATCCGACGCGGCTCCCTCGCTCGTCTGCACCTGCACCTGCTGACTGGTCTTTACCTTGATGAGGGCTTCGGCCGCCGCGCGATACTGGCGATCCGTTTCGCGCCAGATTTCGCGGCGCAGCACCAGAATGTCGTCGTCAAGGGCCACCGTTGTGCCGGGGCTAGTCCAGCTCGGCCGGCGATCGCCGAGCCTGTGGGTATCATCGAGCTGATAGCTCCCGGCGCGCGTCTGTACCTCGAGCCATCGTCCGCGGTCGTCGGTGCTTGAAAGCAGCGCGCCGTTTGAACCGGAAACCTGCGCGTACTGCCGGTCGGCGACCGTATAGCTGAGGAAATAGGCGGTCGGGTCGCCCTTCGAGAGCGCCGCCATCGAACGACCCAGTTCCTCTTGCATGGCGGTCAGGACGGCTGGCGCCGGGGCCTCGGCCGGACGCCCCGCAGCCAGGCACGCGCACGCCGTGCCCAGGATGGCCATGCCGGTCAAAAAGCTTCTACGGTATCTTGATTCGAGTTTCATCATCGCGCAAAGTCCACCAGTTTAAGATAGGATCCCCTGGATTCCCAAATGAAAAGGGGCGTAGGGTTCGACCCCGGCTGGCAACAGGAGGGCGCCAGCCGGGGTCTTGCCGGCAGAAGGAGATCTAGATGCGTGCCACGGTCGTTCGGCGGTATGGGCCTCCCACAGTTCTTGAGACGCAGGAAGTACCGGATCCGCAGCCGAAGGCGGGAGAAGTTCTGATCCGCGTGAAGGCCATCGGCGTCAATTTTGCGGATCTTCTGCAGCGCATGGGAATGTATCCCGGCACCCCCAAGCCGCCGTTTGTTCCCGGACTCGAGATCGCCGGAGTCGTCGAGAAAAGTATCGAAGCAGCAAGACTCCCCGAAGGAGAGCCTCTCCGCCCGGGTGACGCTGTTGTTGCCCTCTCGGAATGCAACGCCTACGCGGAATGGATTGCGGTTCCGGCGCGCCACGCCTTTCGCCTGCCGATGGGAATGCCCTTCGACGATGCGGCTGCGATTCCGGTGAATTATCTCACGGCGTATCACTCCATGTTCACGATGGGCAATTTGCAGGCCGGCGACCGAATTCTGATTCACGGTGCGGCGGGTGGCGTCGGAACTGCCGCCGTGCAACTGGCGCGCGCGCGCCGTCTGGCGATATTTGGCACGGGCGGTCCTGCGAAACAGGAGTATTTGCGCAAAATGGGTGTCGAGCATGCGATTGATTACCAGAAAAGCGATTTTGTGGACGTCGTTCACAAATTTGCGCCGGACGGAGTCGAAATGGTAATGGACGCCATTGGCGGAAAATCCTTATCGCGCAGCTACCAGTGTCTCGGTCCGACAGGGCGCCTCGTAGTGTACGGATTTTCTGCGGCAGTCGGGCCTAAAGGGAAACGGAGTTGGCTGCGCAGCCTCACCGCCCTGGTGCAAACCCCGTGGTTTCATCCGCTCAAATTGATGGGCCAGAACGTTTCCGTTATCGGCGTGAATCTCGGACGACTGTTTTCCCGTGGCGCCTTGTTGCGCAGCGAACTCGATGAACTCTTCCGCTTCTATGGCGAGGGGAGGATCAAGCCCGTGATTGCCAAGACATTTCCGCTTGCGCAGGGCGCAGCCGCTCACCAATACATCCATGACCGAAAGAATATGGGGAAGGTGATCCTGATTGTCAAATAGCCCTTGGCGCGTCATTTCGCTGCCACAGCCTCAGGCTTCTGGAACAGCGAGTCGTCCACCTTGGGATTCAGGTTTAGCTCCTTGATCGTCGATTCCATATACTTCACGCCGTCGCGATAAACGACGGTTGAATACGCAAACTGACGACCTTGGATTTCGCGGTAATCGCTCCAGCGCTGTTCATCGTCGGACGCGCCCTTCGCGGTCGCGGATCGATACCGGGCTGCGACAAGCAGATGTGTCCCAGGATCGAAATACAGCTTGATCGTGCCGAAGGGCGCCTCGACGGCTACACCGGACGTCTTCTTGCCGTCGATTTCCTGCTCTCCAATCGATTGCCCTCCGAGTTTTTCCGCCAGCACTTGTTGATACAGCCCCCAACCGCCGCCATAGAGGGAAATTCCGCGTACGAATTCGCGCAGCATCGGGGTGGCATCGTGTGTTTGTGAAGGCATTTGCACCCACGCAGACTTGCCGTCGCAAACTTGGATGACGTTGGCACCGCGGGTGGTCAGATCGCCGCGCGACCGGTCGGGATAAGCGACCAACCACCTCACATTGATCGGCATGTCGGCGTTCGGGCCGGTCAGTTTTCCATCCTCGTTCATCTGAATCGACGACACAGAGGTGAGCGCATCACCCCCGGCGGCCCTTGCGGCTGCGAGGAGAATCTGTTTGCCTAGCTCGAGCGACTCAGGCGTAGCGACTACCGACGTCTCCTTCGGCCGGCGGAGATCCGCAGAGAGCACATCCACTTGGTCGAACGGAATTTCCTGGTATTTTGCGTTGGGAAACTCCTTTTTCAATGCCTCGCGGAACGAACTGACGTTTCCGGCCAGAACGATGTCGAGGTCGTTCATGGTCAAGTATTTCTGCGCCAACCCCCGAACCTGCTCACGGGTAACACCCCGTACCATATCCGGATACTTGCTGTTGTAGTCGGCGGGCAGATCGTATGCCGCTACGGTCAGAACGCGGTCGGCGACCTGCTCGGCCGTCTCCGACTGAATCGGATATACGCCCGCCAGATAGTCCCGAGCGAAAATCAGTTCTTTCTGCGTCACGTCGCCTGAAGACATCTGAGCGATTAGGTCCACCACCAATTTTGTCGCCTCGACCGTAGCTTCTGTTCGCGTAAAGGTTCCCACGGTAAACGAACCCGCGTAGCGGTGCGGATTGAACGAAGAGTAGGCGCCGTAGGTTAGGCCTTTCTTGACTCGAACCTCCGTATTCAAGCGACTGTTGTACCCACCGCCAAAGATGCGGTTCATTACCAGTACGGGAATGTAATTGGGGTCGCCGCGGCGGATGCCGAGTCTTCCAACCCGAATTTGCGTTTGGACCGCGTCGGGCTTATCGATCAGCCAGATGTGCTGGTCGGCCGCAGCCGCCGCTGGGGCCGGTGCGGCGGCCGCAACATCGAGCTTCGGCCAGGATCCAAAATACTTTTCGGCGGCGGCAAAAGCTTCCTCCGGCGTTATATCACCGGCAAAGGCTAGCAGCGACTGGTTCGGCGCATAGTTCGCATCGTGGAATGTTGCAAGCTGTCCGCGATCGAGCTTTTTTGCCGTTTCCGGCGTTCCTTCACCGGGCCAGCCGTACGGCGAACTGCCGTATACAACGCGGCCGAACACAAGCGAAGCCAGGTAATCGGGATCGGAATACTGCACGGTCAAGTTCGAGAGAAGCTGCTGGCGCTGACGGTCGAGTTCGTCGCTGCTGAACGCCGGATGGAGCACCACGTCGGACATCAGGTCGAGCCCGGTATGGAGGTCCTTCTTGACGATGCCGAGCGCCACAGTCGTCGAGTCCTTGCTCGCGGACGCTTCGAGCGAGCCGCCGATAAAATCGATCGCCTCGGCAATCTCCTGTGCCGAACGCTTCTTGGTTCCCTGCGTCAGCAGACCGGCCGTCATCTGAGCCACGCCCGGCATCCCGGCGGGGTCCTTGACACTGCCTGCGGTTAGAATCACGAGCCGCGCTGCGATCGCAGGCTCGTCGTGATCAGCGACGACGAAAACTCGCAATCCATTCGCGAGCGTTTTTGTCGCCGCTGGCGGGAAGTCGAACGGCCGCGGCGCGCCGGGCGACGGAATTTCGGGCACGAGCTTCACGCCCGACGGCACGACTCCTGTGCCATCCTTTTGGCTCGGCGGGGCCAGGCTTTTCTGGTCAGCCCTCGACGCTTGCTCGGTCGTGACCGTCTGGGCCGCGGAGGATTGTCGCCCCACCGCCGCCGACCCCGCCAGCGCGAGCGCCCATACAAGAAAAAAGCATGGTTTCATTGCGCGCTTCATGATCGCTTCTGCACCTGCGCCCCTCCGTTTTCCCATTTTATGGAGCGTGCACCGCTGGCTTGACAATCAACACCGTCGCGTGTCGCGGAACAAAATACTCCTTCGCCACTCGCTCGATGTCCTCTGGTGTGACTTTCAGGTACTGCTCGAGCTCGGTGTTTACCAGATCGGGGTTCCTCCCAATCACCGAAGCGGTGGCGAGTGCCACAGCCTTCTGCTCATCGGTATCGCGGCCGAGAATGAACCCGGAAATTTCCTGGTTCTTTGCCTTGTCGAGTTCCTTGGTTTCGACCGGCTGCTGCTTCAGCCCGTCGAGCACACCGACGACCGTCTTTTGGCCCTCATCGGCGGTATGACCCTGATTCATAATCGCGTAGGCCCAGAATAGATTCGGCTCCTCGCTGAAATTTCCGTAGCCGGCCGATTGCACAGCGATCCGATCTTTGTACACCAGCGTCTGATACAGCCGACTACTTTCCCCTCCGGCCAGAATATTCGACGCGAGATCGAGCGGGTAGGCGTCGGGCGTGTACCGCGCTGGAATCTTGTAGCCGATTACGACCGCCGGAAGCGGCGTGTTCGAATACGACTTGTTCACGACGCGTTCCTCGTTCTGCGGCGGTTCGGGTTTGCTGAGGCGAGGAATCGGCTTTGCCGATGCCGGAATCCCTTCGAAATATTTCTTGGCCCAGTCCAGAGCCTGCTCCGAATTGAAATCTCCGACGATAACCAGCGTGGCGTTGTTCGGTTTATAGAACGTGTTGAAAAAATCGCGAACGTCCGCAAGCGTCGCCTCGTCGAGATCCTTGATGCTGCCTATCGGCGTGTGATGGTAGCCGTGCAAGGTGAAGGCAGCGGCGCGAAGATCCTCTTCGAGAGATCCGTACGGCTGGTTGTCAACGCGGACCCGGCGCTCTTCCTCCACCACTTGGCGCTCGGATTTGAAATTGGCCTCGTCCACATTGAGGCTGCCCATGCGGTCGGCTTCGAGCCACAGAACACGCTCGAGATAGTTGCTCGGGAATGTCTCGAAGAAGTTGGTGGTGTCATCGCCAGTTTCCGCGTTGTCAAATCCTCCAACCGCTTCGATGATCCTCGAATGCTCGTCGGCTCCCACATGCGCCGAGCCCTTAAACATCAGATGCTCGAACAGATGCGCGAAGCCCGTGTGGCCGGGCGGTTCGTCTTTCGATCCGACGTGATACCACACCTGGAGGTTGATCACCGGAACAGAATGGTTCTCGAGCAAGATTACCTGCAGGCCGTTGGAGAGCTTGTGGCTCGTGAAGGCCAGTTTGGGAGGGCGAATATCCGGGGATGGTTGTTGTCCCCGCAGCGATCCGGCAAGCACCGCGGCGAGAAATGCAACCATCGTGAACTGTAGAAATTTCCTCATTCTGATCTGCCCTTGTGATCGGTCAGCCGTCCACAGCGATTCATTGCTCTATGGTTCGGCGGCGCGAGTCGACCGATTGTTGACCAACCGATTCGACCGCCCCTTCGGTATTGGCTCGAGCATCGCTGGCCTGATGGGCTTGCCCTGGGTTCAGGAAGGGTTCGTCACACCGTTTTCGGGCGCAACCGACCTGCGGTTTTCGCACATCACAGCCCCCCGCGCCGTAATTCTTTTGACCTTCGCATTCGCGCCAAGCGGTAATGCGGTCTCGCCCACCGGGACTGGGCTGTAGAATTGCACTTCTCCAGTATCGCGACCCGGCCGGCGAGTGTCAAACCGCCGTTCGACCGACCGGAGGCGAGCAAGCAATTCCCGCTCGCCCCGGTTGTTAGACGCAGGACAGCGAGAAAGGATACTCGCGCGCGGCGTCTCGCTGGCTTGTTCGCATCGAGCCGGCTGTTTCTTGATTCGCACAAGCGCGCAATCCTAAGTTGCAGCCGCCACATCGCGTGTGGTGCTATGGGGAAGCAGTCGGGAACGGCGAATGGGCGCCGTGATGCTCCTGCTAGAGCCCAGCGGCAAGGGCGGAATCCGGGAAGAATCAGGGGAGACCTAATCCGTGAATCGCCAACCAATGAGTACGGCTCTAGCGGTTGAGGACCATCGTTGCCGAGTATGGAGATCGACCTCTTTAGGACCTGAATCGGGCCGATGTCATCCCGAGTGTCTATCCTAGAGTCTGTAGCAATCCGAGTGGGGTGATCATGCGGAGCTTGATTGGACTCCTCGTCGTCTTGGTGATTGTCTTAATAACTTACAAGCTGTACTTCTCTCAACTGCAATCGACCGGCAGCGCGGCGCCCGCTCGGACTATCGACCTCGTCGGCGTCAAGAACGATCTGCTTTCCATCGCGCAAGCCGAGCGCGTCTATCAGGCCGAGCATAGCTCATACGCTTCACTGAGTGAGCTCAGTTCGAGCGGTACGATGGCGATGTCGAAGCCCGGCCGTGACGGTTACGCCTACGAAGTCGAAACGTCGGCCAGTGGTTTTCGCGTGGTGGCTCACTGCCCCGCGGCCACGAGTCCAGGCTGCGCGGATTACGCCGTCGATGACGCCATGAATTTCCATACCGCGCCATAGAAATTTTCGCCAGCGAACGGTGAGGAATTTCTCCGCCGGGTGCATGGCACTAAGCCGAAGCGATAGGGAAAACCCTGCATGCCGTTCCTGATCCGCAGCACACCCGCTCGTCATCCTCGTTCGGTGGCAGGTCGACAAGCGAGACGCGGATATTCCAATCCTACGCGCGACCCTTCTCGACAGCGGCTCTGTCGCGGGCTCGCCGCCGCCGCGGATTGGTGAGCGAAGACCTCCCGCGGCACTGTGCTAGAATGGCCGCACGGTGCTGAAGGTTCTCCAGAGTCTGCTTGAACTGCAAAGCGTCGACACACGCCTGAGTGAGGTCGGCGCGCGGCTCGCCAAAGTTCCGAAAAAACTGGCTGACGCAGAAGCGCGCCTGGCAAGCGCCAAGACAGAGGTCGAGCAGAGCAAGGCCGCCCAGCTTACCTCCTTCAAAGACCGTAAGAAATATGAACTCGACGTCGAACAGTGGAAGGGAAGGGTTGCCAAATACAGGGATCAGAGTTCCCAGGTAAAGACGAACGAGGCCTTTAAGGCGCTCCAACATGAAATGCAGATGGCGGAAGCCGAAATTGCCAGCGCTGAAGATCGCCTGCTCGAGCAGATGGTCTCGGGCGAGGAGCACGACCGGCGGATCAAGAGTTCGGAAAAAACGCTGAAAGAAGTGGAAGAAATGGTGCGCGGCGAACGGGCGCGGATCGAAGCGGAAAAGGCCGCCGCGGATAGGGACCTGGCGGCATTGACTGCCGAACGGTTGCGCGTCGTAGAGGGGATCCCGGAAGATTTGCTCGACCACTACGAGCGCATCGCGAAAAAGCACAATGGCGTCGCCCTCGCCGAAGTTCGCGAAGAGAAATGCACCGCGTGCGGCATGCGCGTCCGGCCGCACGTTTTTCAGGAGATGGGCCGGCGCACGAGCGAGGAAATGTTTCACTGCGAGACCTGCACGCGGATCCTCTATTACATCGATCCATCCGCAGGGGTTGGACAGGGTTCTGCCGCACAAACTTCCCTCCCGTGAAGCGTAACTCGACTGCGCCGGAGAGCTCCATTGGGAGCGTCGAGCCGTGCCTCGCGTTCGCCAAGAAGCGTAACGATCGCATCTCTGGTCAGGACATACTGGTGTCGGTCCGGGCCATGAATTGCGTATGATCAGACAGACACTTTTGCCCGGAAAGATGAAACCAGATGGGTCGCTCCGCTAAGATTCCGCCCCCCGCCGGCGCTCGACTGTTCTCGGAGCCGCATCTGCCCTCGCCGCCGCCTGGAGTTCACATCGCCAATATCGACGGCGCATCGCGCGGCAATCCCGGCCCCGCTTCCTACGCGGTTGTCCTGCGCGACCCAGCCGGCAAGATCGTCGTCGAGCTCGCAAAGAAGCTTGGCCGCGAAACCAACAACGTGGCCGAATACTATGCACTGCTCGCGGCGCTCGATTACGCGATGAGCCACGGAATCGGGGCTCTTCGCATCCGCAGCGATTCCGAGTTGCTCGTCCGTCAGATGCAGGGGCGCTACAAAGTGAAGAGCCCGGAGCTCAAACCGCTTTACGAGCGCGCCTCGAAGCTCGCTCGCCAGCTGCAGTACTTCGCGATCGAGCACGTCCGCCGTGCAATGAACAGCGATGCCGATGCGCTCGCCAACGTGGCGCTCGATTCCGGCGAGTTTTCGTCCGCAGCCCCGGGACTCGAACGTCCTGCCTCGAGGGTCGAGGGTCGGTCCGAGCAAGCCGCGGATGTGCCCTCCGGTGTGCCGAACTCCTCAGCCGTCGCCCCTGCTGCTTCACACTCCGTACCTCGCCCTTGGTCGCTGCGCGCTCGTCTCATCCGCGCTCTGTTCGTGCGGGGTGTCCTCGTGCCCTCTGAACCGTTGGATCTTCCCGAAGGCACCGAGGTGGTCATAGAATTGCGCACTGCTCGGGACGAGTAACCCTTGGGAGAATTGCACGTGTATCGCTCTGGTTTGGATCTTTAGTGGCTCCTTAGATATTTCCTCGAGACGGTTGAAATAATTGTGGAAGTCCGGAAGGTTCAATCGACATCAGAAGTACCAACAGAGGGAGAGCACGAGGGCCCGGTGTCTTGCTGGCTTTTCTTCCCGCGGTTAAGGGGAACTTGTGTGCCTTGGGCCGGGAAGCCGCGAGCGACGAGATTCGAGGCAACTTCCAGGGAAAATATCGCGGTGTAACTTGGAGTCGTCAACGATTGCGAGAGCTAATGCTGCTTCAAAACGTAGGAGCGGTAAAGGGTGTCGCGCTGCGCGGGGATGTAGCCGGCATCGGAGATGATGCGGCGAAGTTCCTCTTCATTCGTGCGGTTGCGGACTCCGGCGGCATACACGACGTTTTCTTCGATCAGAATGCTGCCGACGTCATCGGCTCCAAACTGCAACCCAACCTGGCAAATCTTGATCCCCGGCGTGAGCCAGCTCGACTGGATGTGGTCGACATTGTCGAGATAGAGCCGGCTGATGGCGAGCGTCTTCAGGTAATCAAACGCGGTAGCCTCCGGCACTTTCTTCCCCAGTGGAGTATTTTCCGGCGCGAAAATCCACGGGATGAAGGCGGTGAACCCACCAGTATCTTCCTGAATTCGGCGCAGCCGCTCGAGATGATTCACGCGATGGCGGATTTCTTCTCCGCAGCCGAACATCATAGTCGCGGTGGTGCGCATGCCCAGGGCGTGGGCTGTGCGGTGCACCTCCTCCCACTCATCGGATCCGCACTTCAGCCGCGAGATGCGCGCGCGCACTTCGTCATCTAGAATCTCTGCGCCGCCGCCGGGAATCGAGGCGAGTCCGGCATCGCGCAGCCGCACAATCGTGTCGCGAATCGACAATTCGGAAACCTCGGCGATACAGGTGATCTCAGGTGCGGAAAAGCAGTGCAAGTGAATCTGCGGGAAACGCTCCCTGATCGAGCTGAGCAGGTTCTCGTAAAACTCGATCCGCAAGTCCGGGTGCAGGCCGCCCTGCAGGAGCACGCCCGTCCCGCCCATCTCGATCATCTCTTGAATTTTTTCGTAGATGGTCTCGAGCGGGAGAATGTATCCGTCCTTCGAGCCGAGCGGCCGGTAGAAGGCACAGAATGAACAATACTCGGTGCAGAAATTCGTATAGTTAATATTGCGATCGATCTGGTAGGTCGCGACGCGCGGGTCGGTCTTGTTTCGGCGGACTTCGTTCGCCGCCATACCCACGGCGATCAGGTCATCGGAGTCAAACAGAGCGAGCGCTTCTTGTGGTGTCAGCCGCATCGTCGCGATCGTCAATTATGCAGCAAGACGTACGAATTAGGCTAGACAAACCGAATCATGCGCGCCGTCGATCTCCTCGCGCAGCACGGCGCCGTCCATCCGACCGCATCTCTGATTCGAAGCGTTCTGCCATTCAGGGTGTCCTCGGTGAGCGACTCCTCGCTCGCCCACTCGAGGGGGAAAATTAGCCCGGAAGCGCCGCGCATCGGGATCCATGCCTGTTCCCTGCGCAAGCGTCCAAATGGCGTGCAGTCTGAAAAACGAACCCGGCCGCGAGCCGTTTTTGCTGCGCTCCCAAAAGCGCAGTCACAGTGATCGTCCGAAGCGTTGTTCGAGGTACGGGTGAAACAACGGGTCGTTACCTCCACTCGGTACTGCTCGGGGTCCGGGTTTTGCTCGTCGATCGGCGGAGGATCGAGAAATTGGGGGCGAAAAAGAATCAGTTCATGGCCTTGGTGTTCGGGAAGTTCAGGGGAAATTCGAACGATTGCCGTTGTCCACAGGCGCATACGCGCGATCTTCACAAGCCCGGTGATCCGCTCGGGAGAATCACGCTCCTCGGCGCAGGGGTAACAGCGCGGCGGGCCCCGCGAACTCGAGGCGCCGGTCGCGCGCGATCAGTCCCATTGCCGCAGCCTTCTCAAAATAGAGCCGTAGGCCTGCGAGGTTTTCTTCGTCCAGATCAAACTGTATGTTGTCCCTCAGATAGACCTCGAGCGCGCGCGGCGGCAGATCGAGCTTAATCGAAGCGGCCTCGGCGATTTCGCGGATATGCTCGAATCCGTAGCGCTTCGACGCCTGGAAATCGGCGACGATTTCCGGCGTGATCACCTCGCGGCGCCCTGCCCAGACGGCGAGCACGCACGGTTTTCCCGTCATCTCCCGCCACTGGTGAGCGACATCGTACACAAATAGTGTATCGAAGCCCGGCACTGGCATGTTCTCCGCATCGCCCTGGCAGCACTGCTCGCCACTGGGCACTTTGTCGGCAAGAGCGTCCATCTTGAGCGCAATGCGCAGCGCCGGATCGCCAATGATAAGTGCCGCATCCGCTTCCTTGAGCATTTGCTGCGCGTCGGGCGCCGCATCCACAAATTCCGGGGAAATCTTCCAGTGCTCCTTCGCCAGCATCCGCACCAGAGCTACGGTCGCCCGTGAACTGGTGTCAAGCGCAATCCGCTTGGCCAGCTGAATGGGCTTTTTTGCTACTACCAGGAGACTGCGGACTTCTCCCTTAGCCGCGATGGCCATTCCCGGCAGCACGACGACATGGTCCATCCGCTGATATTCGATGGCCGGGATTATGGCAACATCCACTGTGCCGCTTCGCAGCGCCTCGGCACACTGCGACGGCACGGTGAAGGACAGGTCATACCTCCCCATGAGAGGCCCTTCGGCAAACCCCCAGACCAGCGGTGCCGTGTTCAAGAATTCGACAATGGAGATGCGCAGTTTGTTCAAATCTTCCCTTATCCTCAAAACCGCCACAAATATAGCACAAGCGTGCCGCCGCTCTCCGGGACCGCCTACGGCTCCTGCGATCTGTTCTGCTTGCGCAGCTTTTCCGGGGCTTGGATCGGTATTGGCGACGTTCGGTGACACGCAGCGGGTCGCCGACCGCTGTTTTGGCTATCGCGCGGCCCGAGCTAGGTCGCCGAACCAATCCCGCCCCGCCGACCTGCGCCGCTCGGCTGCGGGGTTGTCTGTTTCGGGGGAGTCGCACATCATAGAGGGTGTAGAACAGGGTTTCTGAGACCGTTGGGACCGTCGGTTCCCGCGTGCCTTCCGCCGCGTCATAATCAATGTGCAGTTAGAGACGGACGGCCGCTGAACCGGTTTCGACGAAGCCATTCGCGAGCTCTTTCAGGCCCTCAAGGCTACCCGAATCGGATGCCCGATGGACAATGTAGTTTACAAGCCGGACCCAGGAGCAGCGAAAATGTTAGACCCACCAAAGGCCATCCTTGAGACGTCGCTCTACGTCGCTGATGTGGAGCGTGCTGTCGTCTTTTACCAAGATGTCCTCGGCCTCCGGAAAATCGACGACGGATACTTCGCCGGTGGCCGTGGTGCGGCCCTGCAGGTCGGATCGGGGCCGAGCGTCTTGCTGCTTTTCCGGGCCGATCTCACCCGCGCCGGCGGAATGCTGCCGCCGCACGGTACAGGGGGTGCCGGGCACATCGCATTCCGGGTCGAGCAGGAAGAGCTTCCTTCTTGGCGGGAGCGTTTGCAGAAACACGGCGTTTCCATCGAGAAGGAATTCTCATTCGACAACAACCCGCCGTCAATCTACTTTCGCGATCCAGACCAAAACTTGCTCGAACTCGCTGTTGCATCTATCTGGTCGTTCGACAAATAGATCGCATCTAATCATGGGTATTTCCTGCGTCTTGACAGCGAGCCGAGGGTGCGCAGGCTCACCGCGGGTCTGCCCCAGATGGACCCGACCATTCCTTACGGTGGTGGGCTCTTGAGCCGACGATTGGGTCGCCGCGCACTCCACCGGCTGATGCACCGTTTGTACGAATCCCCGAGCGACGACGAGCGCCATCCAGATGAAATGGTGGAACTTTCGGCTCCAAGCCCCTGTTGGTCCGCGCAGCCCCATTTGACTTGAGCTCAAGGGCATGGTACGCCAGTTGCCTGGGAAGCAATTCCTGAAAGTCCTATTGTAATCTCCGCGGGGACCGAGGTTAGGATGGGGATGGGAGCGTCCTGTACGACCTGGGCTGCATCAAAGAGAAGCTTTTGTTGATCGGCATGGTTTCACGAGGAACAACGACTAGCATGGCACGATCACTGGTTATCGTCGAATCCCCGGCCAAGGCAAAGACCATCAACAAGTATCTCGGCCGGAACTACAGCGTGAAGGCCTCTTACGGCCACGTCATGGATCTGCCGAAGAAGACCATCGGCATAGTCCTGCCCGGACAGGAAAACGGCAAAGGGAAGAGGACGGCAAAGCGCAAGGGAAAAGCAGGAACAGAGGAAAAGGGTGCCGGAAAGCGCGACAAGAAACTGGCAAAGCCTATCTCCCCTAACTCAGACGAAGCCTTCGAGCCTACCTACGAAGTCATCCCGAGCAAGTTTAAGGTGATTGGGGAGCTCAGGAAAGCGGCCGAGGCTGCGGAAAATGTCTACCTGGCCACCGACCCGGACCGGGAAGGCGAGGCGATCTCGGCGCACTTGCTCGAAGCGCTTGCCAGGAAAAAGTCCGATCGCGGGAAGTTTTACCGCGTGATGTTCAACGAGATTACCGAGAAGGCCATCCGCGCAGCGTTCGAGAAGCCTGGCGGGATTGATACGCACCTAGTCGATGCCCAGCAGGCCCGACGCGTCCTCGACCGGCTGGTCGGCTACAAGATTTCGCCTCTCCTTTGGGACAAGGTTCGCCGCGGCCTCTCCGCTGGCCGCGTGCAGACTGTCGCCCTGCGTCTTATCGTCGAGCGAGAGCGTGAAATCCGGGCCTTCGTGCCCAAGGAGTATTGGACCATCCACGCGCTGCTTGCGGGCGGCGATCCACCGTCGTTTGAAGCCAAGCTCATCAAGAACAAAGGCGAGGACGTCGAGATTCCGGACGAAGCCGAAGCGCAGCGAATCCTCGCTGCTGTCGAGCACGCCATCTGGCAAGTCGCAACCGTCGCGCAAAAAGAGAAGCGCCGTTTCGCGCCGCCGCCCTTCACCACCTCGAAACTCCAGCAGGCCGGGTACAACCGCCTGCGCTTCACCGCCAAGCGCACGATGATGCTAGCACAGCGTCTCTACGAAGGCGTCGACCTCGGCGACGAGGGTTCGGTCGCCCTAATCACCTACATGCGTACCGACTCGGTACGCGTCTCAAGTGACGCCCTTGCGCAGGTGCGTGATCACATCGGGGCGTCCTACGGCGAAAAATATCTCCCGGAGAAGCCGAACTTCTACAAATCGAAGAAGGACGCGCAGGAAGCGCACGAAGCCATCCGCCCGACCGACGTCGCACGCACGCCGGAGAGCGTGAAGCCGTTCCTCGAACCCGACATGTTCAAGCTGTACCAGATGGTTTGGCAGCGCTTCGTGGCGTCACAAATGGTCCCGGCCGTCTTCGACCAGACCACCATCGACATCGCCGCGAACGATTACCTGTTCCGCGCCACTGGGTCGGTTATCAAATTCGACGGCTTTTTCGCCGCCTATCAGGCCGTAAAGGACGAGGAAGAAAAAGAGGACGAGGGCGACGTCGAAAACCGGACGCTCCCGCGCGTCACCGAAGGCCAGCAATTGCACCTTGAGACCATTCGCCCCGAGCAGCACTTCACCGAGCCGCCCCCGCGCTACACCGAAGCCACGCTCGTAAAGGAACTCGAAGAGAAGGGCATCGGGCGCCCGTCCACCTACGCGACCATCATCTCGACCATCGTCGAGCGCGAGTATGTCAATAAGGACCAGGGCCGCTTCACCACGACCCTGCTTGGCGAAAAGGTCAGCGACCTGCTGGTGAAGAGCTTCGAGGATATCTTCGACGTCGGCTTCACCGCGCGTCTCGAAGACGAGCTCGACGAGATCGAAGAGGGCAAGCTTCCCTGGAAGACGTCGGTCAAGGAATTCTGGGGGCGCTTTGAGGAAGACCTCGACAAGGCCGCCGGGGAGATGGAATCCTACAAGATCGGTATTCCCACCGGAGAGCGCTGCGAAAAGTGCGGCCAGGGAGAGCTTCTTGAGCGCATCAGTCGCCACGGATTCTTCCTCGGCTGCTCGCGCTATCCCGATTGCGATTTCACGCGCGATCTCTCCGATACCGGCAGCGAGGAGGTCGAAAGCGAGAGCACCACGCAGTACTGCGACAACTGCGGCAAGGAAATGATCATCAAGAGGGGCCGTTTCGGGGCCTTTCTCGCGTGCTCCGGCTATCCGGATTGCAAGACCACGCGCCGACTCGTCAGCGGCACCAGGAAGGCAAGAGCGCCCGATGTCCCCATCGACGAAAAATGCCCTACCTGCGGCGGCGAGCTGTTGCGCCGCGCCGGCCGCTTCGGTGAGTTCATCGGCTGCCAGAATTACCCGAAGTGCAAGTACACGCGCCCGATCACGCTCGGCATCAAGTGTCCGAAGTGCAACGAGGGAGAATTCGTTCGCCGCGGCTCGTCGAAGGGACGCGGGCGCGGCCGCATCTTCTACGGCTGTAGCCGCTACCCCGATTGCGATTTCACTACGCCTCACGAGCCGATCGCCGAACCGTGCCCCAAGTGCGGCGCCCCATTCATCGTGGAACGGCGCACGAAGCAGGGCAACTTCCGCGCCTGCCTCCGCGAGAACTGCGATTGGGAAGTCGAGGTCCCCGAGCCAACCCCCGGTCCAGCGCCAACTCAGGTGGCCGAGCCACAGACTGTTGGCGCAGGAGTGTCGGATCATTCAAAGCGCTGACCTGCCCCCGCTGTCCGCTGGCTTTACCGAGAGTCCCCATTTGCCGGAATGAAGAAAGACCGGGCGGCTGGGTGCACGTCCCCGCTGAGACTGGCTGAGAGAGCAGCAACGGCGAGGGTTTCGTGAAGAAACGTGCGGATCCCAAAAAGCCACAATTCACGGCACCGCACAAATGCATCGTGGCTTGGGTGTCCGCCCGGTTCCCGAGCGGGACAGACGATGGAGCCCGTCTCCTGTGCGCAAGAACGGAGGGTCCGGTTGACCTCGGATCCTCTCGGCCGAAAAGCCATGGTCCTCTGGATTCATGGATCCGTCGTGAGCCCAGCCGATGACTGCATCCGGATAGAAGCAACTCACCGTTTGCCCGCGGGGCCGGGACCCGCCGGCTGCGACATTTTCGCGTTTTTCGCGGTGGGTCACACGGAATCGCTACGCCGCGTATACTTATTCGTCCGATCCCCCAGGAGGTGAGCTATGGCAAGGCCCAGAATCTTGATTTTAACCGGCGATGCTGCCGAATCGCTCGAAGTGATGTATCCCTACCAGCGGCTGCAGGAGGAAGGCTACGAAGTGCAGATCGCCGCGCCCAGCAAGAAGAAGCTGCATTTCGTCGTTCACGATTTCGAGCCGGGCTACGACACCTACACCGAGAAGCCCGGCTACAGCTGGGACGCGGACCTCTCGTTTGCGGACGTGCATGCCGCCGACTTTGTCGCTGTTGTTATCCCGGGCGGAAGAGCACCGGAGTACATCCGCAACGACTCCCATTTTCGCAAAATTATCCAGCACTTCTTCGAGCAGGAAAAGCCGGTGGCGCAACTCTGTCATGCTCCTCTGGCGCTCCTTGCGGCGGGAGTACTGCAGGGGCGCCGGACGGCTGCGTATCCGGCCCTCGAGCCCGACATTCATGGGGCCCACGCGCAGTTTGTGAACTCCGAGGTAGTGGTCGACGGCAACATGGTTTCGGCCCGAGCCTGGCCTGATCACCCCGCCTGGATGCGCGAATTCATCAAGCTGCTCGAGCAAAAGGCCCCGGTGCACGGGCAAAAGGCGTCTGCAGGGTAGCCCACGGTCAGAAAGCGGAAGTCGCGGTCGGCTTAAGAGCGATCCATCGGGTCGAGGAATCTTCCCGCGATCGCCCGGCGTACTGCTGGTCCTTTTCTCGGATCGTCATGTGTGCCGATGAGATGGCACGCCGTCCCATGTCTTGAACATTTGATTTTCGACGTTCGAGGCTCGGGGGAAGCCGAACGGAGAGGTCGCAGCAAAGAACGGCTTGCGGAAGATTGGGGGAACAAGCAATTCGTTAGAAGACCTCCGGCCAGCTCCAACCGGGGGTGCGCGAGTTGCTACACAATTTCGAGAAAAATGTGCCGCGCGCCGACAACAGTTTATAATTCCTCATCTCGCGCGGTCCACTCATGAAACAAGCGATCGAACAATTTGTCCATTACTTGCGGTACGAGCGAAATGTGTCGCCCCATACACTCCGTGAATACCGCCGCGACGTCGAGCAATTCGAGGAATTTCTCAGGCCGCCGGGTGCGACGCCCCCGCCGATTGATGAAATTGACCACCGGATCATCCGCGAATTCGTCTGCTCGCTCTACGACCGGGGCCTCGAGAAATCGTCGGTAGCGCGGAAGCTTGCTGCTCTCCGGACTTTCTTCAAATTCTGCTTGCGCGAGCGGATTGCAAAGCAAAACCCGGCGCGCCTTGTCGCGACTCCCAAGCTTCCGAAGCGAGTACCTCGCGTTCTTACCGCGGAGGAATTGAACGGGTTCCTCGACAGTCTGGCAAGTGATCCGCTTGCGCGAGGCTCCGCTCGCAAGCGCCGGAGGACGACGCGGGCTGCCGAAGATGAAAAACTGATATTGAAGCGCGATCGCGCCATTCTCGAGTTGCTGTATGGCTCCGGCCTGCGCGTCAGCGAGCTGGTGGGTCTTGACCTCGGCAATGTAGACCGAGGCGCGAAGATGCTCCGCGTGCTCGGCAAAGGTCGCAAGGAACGCGTGGTGCCCTACGGTGCCAAGGCGCAGGCGGCACTCGAGTCCTACTGGCCGGTGCGTGCGGACATTCTGACTCGGCCGCGAATGAAATTCGATCCCGCGGCAGTCTTCGTCAACTATCGCGGGGGACGCTTGACCACCGAATCTGTTCGCGTGCTGGTGAAGAAATACGCGCGGCTCAACAATGTCAATTGGGACCTTCACCCGCATTCGCTACGACACGCTTTTGCCACCCACCTGCTCGCCGATGGTGCGGACCTGCGCGCCATTCAGGAACTGCTCGGCCACGTCTCGCTTTCGACCACGCAGCGCTACACTCAGGCCACGATCGAGCAGCTGTTGGCCGTCTACGATAAGGCTCACCCGCATGCCTAAACAGGCCTCGAAAAAGGTTTGAGGATTCCCTCGGCAACCTGTAAAGATCCGGGCGACCGATCGCCTGGTCGCGAAAATGATCCCCGGCCGTCGCTTAAATCGACCGAACGCGTCGCTTAGTTCCTGCTGCTCAGCTGCATACAAACTCAGCGCCTTCCCGGGCATCATAGGGACTGGGCATTTTGGTCTCGAGAATCCTAGGAGCGCAGACGAGGATAATGGCGACCACAAGAATACCCAAACTGGGGCCGGAGATTCGTCCCACGGCCGCGCTGCAGATGTACCTCGAGACGCTAGGTTATAAGACGCGAGAGAGGCTCGAACTCATTAACATTACTCGCGACCTAAACGAGGTGGTCCGCAAGCACGCGCTTGAGGCGGGCTTCGTGATCGTGCAGTCGCTGCATACCACTACGGCAATTTTCATCAATGAATTTCAGCAGGCGCTGCTCGACGATATCAAGTCTTTTCTGGGCTGTGTCGTTGGCCGATTTGATTACTGGCGCCACAACGATCCGAAGATTTCCGAATGTAGCCGCAAGAACGCCGATTCTCATCTTCGCGCCATTTTGCTGGGCCACACGCTATCGCTTCCGGTTCGCAATGGCGAGCTCGCGCTGGGGTGCTGGCAGTCGGTCATCCTGGCGGAACTCGATGGCCCCCGCGAGCGCGCGATTCAGGTGCAGGTTCTCGGCGTCCCCGAACATTCTCAAGAATAGGTCGATGGGAAGGAAGGACCGGCGACGGGAACCATCCAGAGACCGGATGCGATTCACGGGGCAAGAAAGACCGTCTCTTTTTTTGCAGTGCCTTCGAATCGCTGGGCCACCGTTTCGACGATCACCGCTGGCACCGATCAGCATCTGAAAATGCACCTGGCAAAAGACGACTTGGTTCCTGACGAGCTCGCGAGAGTCTCTCCTGCTCACCAGCGGATTGCGAACCCGGCGCGCACCCTCGAGAACTCTGCTCGTCCGTAATTCGATCCGTTGATCGTTTCCTCGCGCGCGCGAGAAGTTTCGCGCCCCCCAACGAAACACGCACCGGGCTGTTGTCGCCTCGCCGCCGAGAGTGTCCAGGAACGTTTGTCGCGAGAAAACTGTGTTTCATGCGAAACACCACTACGCTTCGATGTTATGACTTGCGCAAAAGGCGAGCGCGAAAGGCACGATCCCTAAATATTGAGGGTGAGGGACGTCTCGGGAATGAATCCACCCGAGCCGCTCGGGTGCGCAACGACAGCAGGCGACTTTGAGCGGTCCACCGGATTGTAAAGCGTGTCGCGCTCGACCGGAACGCGCCCGGCCGCCCGAATCAGGCGTTCGAGATCCGCGCGCGTGAGATGCTCAGGCGTAGTCGCTCCGGCGTCGTGATAGATCTTTTCCTCGACTACTGTTCCATCGAGGTCATTGGCCCCGAAGCGGAGCGCGATTTGCGCGATTCGAGGCGTCAGCATGATCCAGTAAGCCTTGATGTGATCAAAATTATCGAGTATGAGACGCGAGACGGCGATGGTCTTCAGGTCATCAAAGCCGGTCGGCTTCGGCAGGTGCGAAAGGGCCGTGTTGGAAGGGTGGAACTCGAGCGGAATAAATGCCACGAATCCGTGCGTCCTGTCCTGCGTTTCTCGCAACTGAAGCAGGTGGTCGACCCGCTCTTCGAGTGTCTCGACGTGGCCAAAGAGCATGGTCGCATTCGAGCGGAGGCCAAGTGAATGGGCTGTGCGCGCAATCTGGAGCCACATCGGACCGCTAACTTTGTGGTCGCAGATGATTCTGCGCACGCGCGGGTGAAAAATTTCTGCGCCCCCTCCCGGTAACGAGTCAACTCCCGCCTCTTTCATTTTGATCAGTACGTCGCGAATCGAGAGCTTCGAGATGCGCGCGTAGTAGTGCACTTCGACCATCGTGAACGCCTTCAGATGCACCTGGGGGAAGCGCTGCTTCAGCCCGCGAATCAAATCGAGGTAATACTCGAATCGAAGATCCGGGTGCAGCCCGCCTACAATGTGGAATTCCGTTGCGCCTTCCGACACGCCTTGCCCGGCGCGCGCGAAGATTTCCTCGAGCGCGAAGGCATAAGCGCCCGGCGAATCCGGCGAGCGTCCAAACGCGCACAGCTTGCAATGCGCCACGCAGACATTCGTGGGATTGATGTGCCGGTTGACGTTGAAGTAGCAGATGTTTCCGTGGCGTTTCTCGCGCACGTGGTTGGCCAGCCAGCCAACCGCCAGCAGGTCGTGCGACCGGTAGAGTGTCAGACCGTCTTCGGCCGTCAGGCGTCTACCGGCGAGAACGTTTTGGGCAATTGGCTCGAGCCGCGCATCGCTGATGCAAAGTTTGGAGGTCATCTGCTTAGAAGCATCTCGGTGGTTCGATTGACCGAAAAAAACATACGGTAACACCGCGCTCTTATGCGGGACCGCCCATCCCGGGGGGCCGATGCCCCACCCACCAGACTAGGGGCGCTTTACAAATGCAGCTGCACCCCAGAAAAGCAAGAACAACAGACTAATATAGCCATTTACGGTAAAAAACGCAGCATTGATTTTGCTCAAGTCGTTCGGCTTCACGAGCGAGTGTTCGTAGGACAGCAACGCCGCCACGACGCCGACGCCCACCCATGCCGGCCAGGCCAGATGAAAACTCCACGCGAGCCACAGCAGGAGCGCGACCATCAGAACGTGCAGCGCCCGCGCCACAGCGAGCGCACGGGCTATCCCAAAGCTCTGGGGTATCGAATACAGACCGGCTGTCTTGTCGAATTCGACGTCCTGACAAGCATAGAGAACGTCGAAGCCGGCGACCCAAAGCGAGACCGCCGTAGAGAGAATCACCATCCGCCAGTCGAGCGAGCCGCGAATCGCAATCCATGCGGCTGCCGGAGAGATGCCCAGGCACAAGCCAAGCACGAAATGCGACCACGTCGTGAACCGCTTGGTATAGGAATAGAAACACAGGATCGCGAGAGCAACAGGGGAAAGCTTCAACGCCAGTGGATTCAATTGCGACGCCGCGACAACAAGCACCGCGGACGCGATGAGCGTGAACGCCGAGGCGAAACCGACGGAAAGCTCGCCGGCCGGAATCGCGCGATTCGCCGTTCGAGGATTCCGACGATCATAGTCGAGATCGACGATACGATTCACCGTCATGGCTGCCGAACGTGCGCTCACCATGGCAACGACGATCCAGAGAATTTGCCGTCCTGTGGGCGGGCCGCCGCCGGCACGCGCCGCAAGCAGCGCTCCCACGAGCGCAAATGGCAGCGCAAATACGGAGTGCTCGAATTTGATCATCTCCAGCAGAAGGCGGATTCGGCTCTTGGTCATGTTTGCATTAGGCGCCGGATCGCAAAAAGGGCGAAGGGCGGCTGGCGACGTGTACTGCGTGATTCGGGAAGTGTAGATCAGAGCAACCTTCGGTCGTCGCACACCGCCCCGGCACGAAGCCTCCGGTTGATGAGCCCCGCGTCTGTGCCCACTCGGAGCGGTCATCTTGAGCGGCTGAGGCGACATCGGTTCTCGGCAATTGAGTGCCCATGCCGTTCACCCCCGCGCCCGTGACGCCCGACAGCGGAGATCTTGCGTCGACCTGCAGCTCACCGCTTACCCTGCCAGCGATATTGCTTTTCCTGCGGCAATCCGAGCTGGGCGAGGACGCGATAGGCGAACTGCTCGACAACATCCCCGATGCTCTTGGGGCCGTAGTAAAACGCGGGCATCGCGGGCATTACGGTCGCGCCAGCGTCATGCACGCGCAGCATATTCTCAAGATGTACGCGATTGAACGGGGTCTCGCGCAGGCACAGAACCACCGGCCGACGTTCCTTCAGGCAAACGTCGGCGGCACGAGTCAGAAGATTTTCGGCTATGCCGGCAGCGATTGAGCCGAGCGCGCCCCCCGAGCACGGAACAACGACCATGGCGTCTACGAGAGCGCTTCCGGAGGCGATGCTGGCGCCGATGTCCCTGTTGAAGAGGTGTTCGATTTTCTTGGCGGGAGTGCCGGTCAGCAGCGATGGCAAATTCTTGCCTTCCGATGCGACGACGCCGAGCTCGGTGGCCAGGAGTCTCATGCCCGCCTCGGTTACGACGAGAAAGACGTGTTGCACGCGCCGGTCGGCGTCGAGTAGGCGCAGAACGGTCTGCGCGTAGATTGCGCCGCTCGCCCCGGTTACTCCCACGGTGATAATCGTTGCTTGAGTTTCTGACATCGAGGTCCGTCGAACTTCGCGTTTACAGCCGCCTCAGAGTATCAGGCCGGTTGCCTGAGCGAGTATATCCTGGAAGTTCACGATTTCTTGCGCAAGCAACGAGCGAAGGGCAGTCGTTGCCGGACTTGTGAGGAGGGATTCTTCGCCCGGATAGTCGAAAAACAACCCTTCCATGAGTGGTTAGACGCGCTTGAGGGCACGAATCAGCAGGAGTAGGATAACTGCGCCGACCACCGCCATCGTCAAACGGCCGATCAACCCGTAGGCGGCAAGTCCCAGGAGCCCGAAAATCCAGCCACCGAGGATCGAGCCGACGATGCCCACGAGCAGGTCAATGCCGACGCCCATACCGCGACCCTTCACAATCTGACCCGCGAGCCAGCCCGCGAGGATCCCGATCACGATCGTCCACAACAGCCACATGACCACGCCTCCGACAAATCCGAACGACTGCGCAAGACTCTAGCATAGGTGGTCACCTCCGGCGCCCTTGCGTTCCGGTGGCCTGAAGTCTTGTCTCGGCGGGCTGAAGCCGCCTGGATTTTTGGACCATTGGCGGTTCGGCTCAGCGGCGCCTTGACCGAGAACGAAGGCCCCCAAGAGTCTTGCGTGATCGCCATTCTTTATTGTTTCGAAGATTCAGGCGGAATAGACTGCGGAGGCCAGCATGGCGCTCAAACGGAGGTTCCGGGCGGAGAATCATGAACGAGCGTGACGTTCGAAAATTCCTGGACGGGGTGAAGCGAGGACACGTCACGGTTGACAGCGCGGTCGAGCGGCTGCGTCAACTTCCGTTTGAGGATCTCGGTTTTGCGAAAATCGATCATCATCGGACGCTGCGACAGGGATACCCCGAGGTCGTGTTCGCGCCGGGGAAAACGCCAAAACAGGTGACCGAAATCGTCCGCGGGATGCTGCGCGCCGGCGCTTCGAACAATATCCTCATCACGCGCGCGGATCCGACGGTGTTCGCCGCCGTGAGGCGGCTGGTGCGCTTCGCTTCGCGGCGGAACCCGGGCCGAGCGAAACCGACCGGCCTAAATAAATTCGTATTCCATGAACGTTCCGGCACGATTTCGATCGAACGCAGCCGCGCGGTCTACGGCAAAGGGCTGATCCTGGTCGTCACGGCTGGTACAAGCGACATCCCGGTCGGCGAGGAAGCGTTCGTCACTGCGCGGTCGATGGGTAATCGGGTCGAAGCCGTCTACGACGTCGGAATCGCCGGACTGCATCGATTGCTCGAACACCGGCAGAAGCTGGTGCAAGCGCGCGTCATCGTTTGTGTAGCGGGGATGGAAGGGGCGCTGCCGAGCGTTGTAGCGGGCATGGTTGCGGCGCCAGTGATTGCCGTGCCCACGAGCACGGGTTACGGTTCGAGCTTTGGCGGGCTCACCGCTTTGCTGGCGATGCTGAACAGCTGCGCTTCGAATGTGAGCGTCGTTAACATCGACAACGGGTTCGGCGCCGGCTGCGTTGCGAGCGTCATCAACCGGGTCTAGCAAAATCGTTCGAGATCCCTCAGGGAAAAAAACGGTGGAAGAACACCTCAGGGCTGATGTCGTGGCCAGCTAGAGCGACCATCGAAGGGCCTTCGGATCTCCACGGCAATCCCTCAAGCTGCGGTACTGGGGGGCACGAGCGAGGCGTTCGAATCGCCGAACATGGTGACGGCAGGCCTGAGCAGTTTGCCCGATCATCGGGGTGGCCTGTAGGGCTTTCCCTTTGCGACAAACTCGCGGACGCCCGCGTTGACTCCGCCCCCGCCGCCGCCTTACGCTGAAACGTGATCGAAATGACTCACCCATGGCCACACCCGAAGACGACATAGGGCAGATAGAGCGGGACATCCGCAGGCTGAAGATCGAGTACGAGCAGTACTTCGGTGGCGGACGCTCGCGGCCTCCCACGGACACGCAATGGCGCCTCGAGACACTGATGCGCCGCTATAATGACCGCACCGCCGAATTGAGCTACGGTCAACGCTTCCGCTACAACAATCTTGCGCAGACCTATGCGAAGTACATGGAAATGTGGCGGAAGAAGACGCAGCAAAAGGAAAGCGGCGTTGCGCAGCACCACTTCGGAGCCGCCGCCAAAGCGATCGAAGCCGCCCGCGCCCAAGAGGCCGCAGGTCGAGAACGCGAAGAACCGCTCCATCGTGCTGCTACCGCTGCAGAGGCCTCCGGAGTGCGCGCCTCCGAGGCCCGGGAAGCTTCTGCCGATTTCACCCTGTCGTTGGTCGATCCAGAACTCGAAAAGGGGAAAGTGGTGGAGCTCTATCAGAAGCTGCTCGAGGCGCGCAACGAAGCGGGCGAAGTGGCCGACGCACCGGCCCTGCCGGCGTTCGAGCGCTTCGTTCGCAAAAAGACGAAAGAGCTCAAAGACAAGGGCGGCCGCGAAATTGAATATAGCGTGAGCATTGAGGGCGGCCGCGTGAAACTGAAGGCCCGTATCTCTTGCTGAGGGAAGTTTCGACCCGCAAAGATTTCACCCGGTAGAGACCGATCAGGATTTCGTCGACATCGTGAACGCGCACGCGGCATCGCGCCCTTTCGAAATTTTCCGCAAACGCTTACACTAGCCAGCCCTTCGCACCGAGGAGGTTTGGACGTGGCCATCGAGCGGGCGCTCATCAGCGTGTATGACAAGACTGGCGTCGTCGAATTTGCGAGCGAGCTCGCGTCGCTCGGAATCGAAATTGTCTCGACAGGGGGTACGGCGCGGCTCCTGCGCGAAGCAGCAATTTCGGTGCGCGACGTCGCCGACTTGACCGGTTGGCCGGAAATGCTCGGCGGTCGCGTGAAGACGCTGCACCCGAAAGTTCACGGTGGGATTCTGTTCCAGCGCGGGAAGGCAGACGACCGCAAGCAGGCCGGCGAGCATTCAATTGTCCCGATCGATCTCGTCGTCGTGAACCTCTACCCATTTTCCGCGACGGCGGCCAAGCCGGGCGTGACGGCCGAGGAGCTGATCGAAAACATCGATATCGGCGGGCCGGCGATGGTGCGCTCGGCGGCGAAAAATCTTCAAAGCGTGGGGGTCGTTACGGATGCGAGCGACTATCGGGCGGTTGCGGCGGAGCTGCGTGAAAAGCGGGAGCTGAGCCTGACGACGCGGCTCGCGCTCGCGCGCAAAGCATATGCGCTGACCTCCCGCTATGACGGCGAAATCGCGACCGAACTCGAGCGCCTTTCCGCGCATGAGAGTGTGGTCGGAATCGGCAAACTCGAAAAACTGCCGGAGCGAATCCACATTGCACTCGAGCGCCGCCAATCGATGAGGTACGGCGAGAATCCCCATCAGGCCGCGGCGCTTTACATTCCTGCGGGACGCCCCGCGGAGGGTCTTGCCGGCGCGAAGCAGCTTCAGGGACGGGAGCTTTCCTACAACAACCTGGTGGACCTCGATTCCGCGCGGAGCCTGGTCGCGGAGTTTCGCCGGCCTGCCGTTGCGATCATGAAGCATAACAATCCGTGCGGTGCGGCCGAGCAGGAGTCGTTGCGCGATGCATACTTGAAGGCCCTTGCGTGCGATCCAGTTTCTGCCTTCGGCGGGGTGCTGGCGTTCAATCGCCCGCTCGACGCCGCCACAGCCGAAGAAGTTGCGAAGCTGTTCGTCGAATGTATCGTGGCGCCGGGCTACGGGCCCGCCGCGCTTGAAACATTCGCTTCGAAGAAAAATCTCCGCCTGCTCGAGATGCCGCATGAAACTTCGACTCCCCGGAACGACGGTGCTCAAGAACTCGAGCTGAAGCGAATTTCCGGCGGCGTGCTCGCGCAGGAGCCGGACCGCCATGAGTTGAGCGAATCCGAACTCATCGTCGTGACCGAGCGCGCCCCGAGCGATGCCGAGCGCCGGGCCCTGCTCTTCGCCTGGAAGGTATCGAAGCATGTCAAATCGAACGCCATCGTGTTCGCGCTCGAGGGGCAGACGGTGGGCGTGGGTGCCGGGCAGATGAGCCGCGTCGATTCGGTGAAGATCGCCGTAACCAAGGCGGGAACCACCGGGCTGTCTCTTCTGGGGAGCGTTGTCGCGTCGGACGCGTTTTTTCCGTTCCCGGACGGGGTCGAGGAAGCCGGGAAGGCGGGGGCCAAGGCGGTGATTCAGCCGGGCGGATCGGTGCGCGATCAGGAGGTGATCGCCGCGGCGAACAAGCTCGGCATGGCGATGGTGTTCACAGGCGTCCGCCACTTCCGGCACTAGTGGTACGGCAATTGGGGGCCCTCCGGTCATGCGCGCAAGATGCGCGACCGGACCTGGGCCTAAAACCGAGATGCACGCCGGTCTATTTCTGGCGATGGTAGGTAATTTCGGTCACCTGCGACTCGCCTGCGCTCGGAACGATTTCCGAGCGGAGGACGTAGGTACCTGCATCGATTTGGGTGAGGATCTCGCGCTTCGGCTGCCCGTCGACGGGATTTTCAAACACGGCGTTTGGGGGAATCAAGGTCGCTAGGTTCAGGACGGTTGAGCCCGCCTGCTCCCACGGCTGAAGCTCGGGTGTGAAATGCCGGAAGCGGAATTCGATCCGATCTTGCTTTTCGAGCAAGGCGAACAATTCGATCACGAGCGTTTTGTCGTTCTCGATCAGGCGGAAGACCCCCAACATCACGCCCGCTTTCGGTCCCACCCATTCTTGTTCGGCCATGCGAGGTCCCCAGGCGCCCTGCCACCGCCCCTCAAGCCAGGCAAAGTCCGCCAAGGTGGCTTTCGGAGATTGGACGGGATTTGCAGCGGGTGCCTGAGCCTTGCTCGGTCCGGACTGCGGCGCCCCTCGGCGGATCAGCTGTGGTGGGGGCCCGCCTACAACTCCCGCGAGCAGGGCTCCCATTGCTGAAATCGTTGCAGTGCGAATTTTGGCACGCGTCATTGCTTCTCCTCGGTCGCTCGGCGCCCCTGTTCGAGTTCCCACCTACCAGGGGTATAGTAGCAACAGCGACAAATTTCTTAGGTAAACCGAGTGCATCCCGAACTACTCCTAATACGTCGAATGAAGGTAGTAATCAACCGGCGCGGAAAGCTTTGACGCCTTCGCGCCTGTATACGATAATGGCGCTAGCAGCCTGGTCATGAAAACTATTCTTGCTATGGCCGTATCGACCGTGCTCTGCGGGGCGCCGATGACCCAAGCGCAGGATACCGCATCGAGGCAGTCTGTGACGGCCCCACGAGCGTCGCAAGCGACCGGCAGCTCGAGGCCAGGAGGCGATTCCACCCGTTCAGATGCCTATTACTACTTCACGCTAGGTCATCTGCAGGAGCAACAGTTTGAAGTCTCGGGCAGCTCCGATCTGGGCTCCCAGTCGATCGAGTCTTACAAGAAGGCACTATCGCTCGAGCCGGGCTCAACGGTCATTGAGGAACGCCTGGCCGAGATTTACGCCAAATCGCAGCACATCCGGGAGGCGGTGCTGCAGGCAGAGCAGGTGCTGCAGGCGGATCCAAACGACGTGGCGGCGCACCGCTTGCTGGCGCGGATTTACGTGCGCACCCTCGGCGACATGAACGCGGGCGAAGTACAGCAGGAAAATCTGACCAAGGCCATTGAGGAGTTTCAGGCCATCCTGAAAATACAGCCGGACGACACCTATTCGTCGCTGTGGCTTGCGCGTCTGTACCGCTTCGAAAATAAGCACGACGACGCAGAGAAAGTGCTCCGAGGGGTGCTGCGTTTGGATCCCGAAAACGGGACGGCGCTCGAACAACTGAGCCAGCTGTTAATTGACGAGGGCCGCTCGAACGATGCGATCGTCCTGCTGTCGCATGCGGCTGGCGATTCTTCTTCGCCCGATATCTACGGCCTGCTCGGCGACGCCTACTCGCAACAGAAAGACTATAACAAGGCCGAGGATGCCTACCGAAAGGCCGTTGACCAGGACCCGGACGATCCCGGTCATCACCGCGGGCTTGCCCAGGCGCTGCTGTCGCAGGGCAAGTATGCCGAGGCGGTCGATCAGTACAAGAAGCTTTCCGAGCTCGAGCCCGGAACCTCGGAAAACTATCTGCGGATGTCGCAGCTCTACCGCCGGCTGGGGCAATTCGAACAGGCCGAATCGAGCCTGCTGAAAGCGAAACAACTCGCGCCGGGCAGCCTTGAGGTGCTCTACAACGAGGCTTTGCTTTACGAAGACCAGGGCCGCTATGGCGACGCGGTGAAGGTGCTCACGGATGCCATCGCCGGGATCCGGGGAAAGGCGGCGGGCGGCGAGCAGAATCCGAGCGCGCTCGGGATTCTCTACGAGCAACTCGGGCATGCGTATCGCGAGCAGCAAAATTATCCTGCCGCCATCGAGACATTCGAGCAGATGGGGGCGCTCGGACCCGATTCGAAGAAGCGTGCGCAGGCGCTTTTGATCGACACCTACCGCGAGAGCCGCGACATCGACCGAGCGATCGCCGAAACGAAGAAAGCACTGCAAGATTCTCCGAAAGATCCGGCTCTCACCGTCACTCTTGCCATGCTAGTCGGCGAGAACTCCGACACAGGTCAGGCCTCGAAGCTTCTCCAGGGTTTGCTGCAGGGGAACGAGAACGATCGGGAAATTTATATCGATATCGCGCAGGTGCAGGAACGGGGAAAGCAATATGCCGATGCGGAACAGTCGGCGCAGAAGGCCGAACAAATGGCGCAAGCGCCATCGGATAAGCAGGCTGCGTGGTTTATGCTCGGAGCGATCTACGAGCGCCAGAAGAAATTCGAACAGGCCGAGCAGCAATTCCGCAAAGTGCTGGAGGCGAATCCGAACAATGCACCTGTGCTGAACTATTATGGGTACATGCTGGCCGACCGCGGCGTCCGGCTCGACGAGGCCACCTCGATGATCGAGCGCGCCGTCAAGCAGGAACCGAGCAACGGAGCCTATCTCGATAGTCTGGGCTGGGTGTATTACAAGCAAAACAAGCTCACCGAGGCGGAAGAATGCTTGCGCAAGGCGGTGGACCGCGAAGGCCATGACCCGACGATTCTGAGCCATCTCGGCGATGTATACATCAAACTCGGACAAAATGAGCGTGCCGCCGAACTGCTGGAACGCTCGCTTGCCGCATGGCAAAAAGCGTCGCCAGCCGATTACGAAGCCGAAAAAGTCAACGCGATCGACTCGCAACTCAAAACCCTGAAGCGCCGCCTGGCTCAGAAATCCTCTCCAGAAACAGGCAAACCGCAGTAAGCTCCCCGGCATGAGAAAGGTCCTGCGCCTCCCGGCGTTTGCGAAGATCAACCTGTGCCTGCAAGTGCTTGGACGCCGCGCGGATGGCTACCACGACTTGCGAACGGTTTTTCAGACGATTTCGCTGCACGACACGCTGGAACTGTTTCTGACGTCGAGGCCCGGCATCACGCTCGAGACAGACGATCCGGCATTGCCGACTGGTCCGGAGAACCTCGTGTACCGCGCGATCGACGCTGTGGGCGGAGAGATCGGCTTTCACCACGGCATTCGTGCGCGGCTTCAGAAGCGCATACCCGTCGCGCGCGGTTTGGGAGGTGGGTCGAGCGACGCCGCGGCCGCGATGATCGGCATGCTGCGTCTTTCGAACAAGAGTCTGCCGCTTGAGCGGCTCATGGAGGTCGCCGCGCAACTGGGCGCCGATGTGCCATTTTTCCTTTTCGGGGGGCGAGCGTTGGCAGTGAACCGCGGAGACGAAATCTATCCCCTCGCAGACGGGTTCAAACGGGCCATCCTCCTGGTCTCGCCGCGAGACTTGGGGGTGAACACGAAGGAAGCCTATCAGTGGATTTCTGCGGAATTGACAAACCGCTCCAAACCCCCTAATATCTGGAGGTTCTGCGCTCTATGCTGGAGCCGGCAGGAAGAGGCCTCGAACGATTTCGAGGGGCCGGTCTTTCGCCGCCACCCGCGCCTCGGAGAAATTCGGGACGGACTGCTCAAGCGAGGAGCCGCGGAAGCCGCGCTGGCGGGTAGCGGGTCGGCGGTGTTTGGAGTCTTCCGAAACCCAGCGCAGGCGCGCCGAGCCGCCCGAGAGTTCCCGGAAGATTCGGTTTTCGTCGTCGAAACTGTTTCGAGGCAAAGCTATGGCCGGGCACTTGGTTGGCGCTTCGCCGGCTGAGGGGAGAACTTTGGCTGACGGCAAGTTCAAGGTTTTTTGCGGAACAGCCAATCCTGCTCTGGCAGACGCCATTTGCCGCTATCTGGGCGCGTCCAGGGGCCGAGCCGAACATGGTCAGTTCTCCGACGGTGAGACACGTTACCAGATCCTTGAGAACGTGCGCGGGGCGGACGTCTTTGTCGTGCAGCCCTGCTCGACTCCGGTGGATTTTCACCTGATGCAGCTGCTGCTGATGATCGACGCGTTTAAGCGGGCTTCGGCTTGGCGGATTACGCCGGTGATTCCGTATTATCCCTACGCGCGCCAGGATCGCAAGGACCGGCCTCGCGTGGCCATCTCGGCGAAATTGGTGGCAGACCTTCTTGAGACAGCCGGCGCGAGCCGCGTGCTGTCGCTCGACCTGCACGCGCCGCAAATTCAGGGATATTTCAACATTCCGGTGGATCACTTGTATGCTGCGCCTGTGCTTGTCGAGTATTTCCAGAAGAAGAAGCTCGGGCCGATTACGGTTGTTTCGCCCGACGCGGGCGGCGTCGAGAGGGCGCGGCTTTTCGCGAAGCGGATTGACGCGCCACTGGCGATCGTGGACAAGCGTCGCATCGACGTCAACGTGAGCGAAGTTATGAACCTGATCGGCGACGTGGCAGGGCGCCCAGCTCTGGTGGTCGACGACATCATCGACACGGCCGGGACGCTCGTGAAAACTGCAGAAGCGCTACTCGAACATGGGGCAACGAAGGTATATGCGGCCTGCACGCACCCGGTCTTCTCGGGCCCGGCTGTCGAGCGCATCATGAAGTCTGAAATCGAGGAGGTTGTCGCTACCGATTCGGTGCCGCTCAATGGAGCGGCTCAGGAACTTCCCAAGGTTACGGTATTGAGTGTGGCCGGATTGCTCGCTCGGGGCATTCAGTCGATTCATGAAGAGACTTCCATCAGCGAGTTGTTCATTTGAGGAAGAGGGCGGGAATTGGATAGCAGTCCATATAGCGCCGCACTCTAGGGCGTCGTTTTGCGAGCAGACTCGCATGCCGGGCTAAAACTCGGTGCGGCAAGAAATTTCTCTAGCCTGGCGAGAAGGAAGGACATATGGAGACATTTACAGTGGAAGGCAAGGTTCGCGAGGAACGCGGCAAGAACGCCGCGCGGCGTACGCGCCAGACCGGCATGGTTCCCGCGGTTCTCTATGGGGGCCGCAAGGTTTCGATTTCTCTCGCCGTGAATGCCAAGCAGGTGGCGAGGATTCTTCGTTCCGAAACGGGTCACAATACGATCTTCACCGTGCAGGTGGCCGAGGGCGAAGCCGAAAGGGCCATGTTGAAGGATTGGCAGGTGGATCCGCTCAGCGGTGCGCTGCTGCACGTCGATCTGCTGCGCATCGCCATGGACGTGCGCATGCGGGTCCAGGTGCCCGTGCATACGTTCGGAGAGGCGCAGGGCGTGAAGATGCAGGGCGGCATTTTCGAAATGGTCACACGCGAGGTCGAGATCGAATGCCTGCCGGGCGATATCCCGGAGGAGTTCAAAGTGGATGTGACCGAAATGCTGATCGGCAAACAGCTTCGCGCCGCCGATCTACCGTTTGATCCACAAAAGATAAAGCTCATAACCGACCCGCAGCGCGTGATCGCCCACGTCGTGGTGCTCAAGAAGGAGGAAGAACCCGCCGTGGAAGCGGCGGTGGCGACCGAAACTGCGCCGGCGGAGCCCGAGGTGATCAAGAAGGGCAAGAAAGAAGAAGAGGGCGAAGGCGAGGAAGCAGCAGAAGCTCCGAAGGCGGAGAAGTCCGAGAAAAAGGGGAAAGAGAAGTAAGCGAGCTGACCGTCCCGGGGCCCGGAAGGATCAAGCCTGCCAATGCGACTCATCGTCGGCCTCGGCAATCCCGGTCCCGAATACGAGTGGACGCCGCACAACGTGGGGTTTCTTGCTGTGGATCGAATGGCGGAACGCGCCGGCGTTCGAGTTACGCGGTCGGAAGCTAAGGCGCGCGTCGGGCGCGGCAAGCTTGCGGGACAGGAAGTGATTCTGGCCAAGCCGCAGACGATGATGAATTTGAGCGGCGTGTCGGTGCGGATGCTGCTCGAGAGGTACGAACCGGATCCTGCGGAATTGATTGTGCTCGTCGACGAGGTCGACCTGCCGTGGGGTGCGCTGCGGATTCGCGAGCGAGGCAGCGCCGGCACGCATAACGGCATGAAATCGGTGATCGGCTCGCTCGGCACGGACGAATTTATTCGTATCCGCATGGGCGTTGGGCCAGAGCAGGTGTGGGGCGACCTGAAGGATTACATCCTGTGTCCCATGGGCCGTGCCGAACGAGAGATTGCAACGCGGATGGCTGCGGAGGCTGCCGAAGCGGTCGAAGTGATTTTGACCGAAGGGGTAAGCAAGGCGATGTCGCAGTTCAATCGCCGGGTGCCGCCCGCCGAACAGAGTTCCCAGTAGAGAATGGGTGCTGCCGTACCGAAGGCAGGGAATCGAGGAGATATGGAAGAGCGTCAGTACGATCTGATTTTTATCTGCCGGCCCGATACGCCGGAGGCGGATATCGACAAGGTGATCTCGACACTCGAGCATACGGTCACCGAAAAGGGCGCCAAAATCGAGAAGACCGAGAAGTGGGGCCGAAAGCGCATGGCCTACCGGGTGCACAGGCTACGCGAGGGATTCTATGTGTACATGGTCCTCCGTTCGAGTCACGGCGAGGTGGTGAAGGAGCTCGAGCGTCGGCTGAAAGTGTCCGACGTGGTGATCAAATATTTGACGGTTCGTCTCGACGAGGAGCTGAAGCGGCAAGATAAACTGAAACGTCATCGCGAGCGGCGCGCTGCTCGACGTCCGCGCAAAACCAACCCGGCGACACAGGTCGTGTCACCGCCCGGCGGTGAACAAGCGACGGCGCTTTAGGGAGGGAGAATCAAATGGCAGAAGATAACGCACCACAGCATCATGGGTCACCGTCGGGGTCGCCGCACCATGGCGGAGCTTCGGGACCGCCAGGATCGGCCGGGCCACGTGCCCAAGGTGGAAGACCGGGAGGTCCTGCGAAGCGCGGCAAGAGGAATTTCGTCCGCAAGAAAAAGGTCTGCCGGTTCTGTGTGGACAAGGTGGACCTCATCGATTACAAAAAGGCCGAGGTGTTGTCGCCGTTCCTTCAAGAGCGAGGGAAAATTCTTCCGCGCCGAATGACGGGAACCTGCGCGCGGCACCAGCGCTGGCTGACGGTTGCGATTAAGCGGGCGCAGAATATCGCGTTGCTGCCCTTCGCAGCGGAACTGTAAGCGGGAAATCCACAGCTGGTTGCGCCGCTCCACGGTTCGAAGTACCGCTCCGAAAAAGGGGTTGCTAGGAAACCAAGATGATCTTCGTAGAGAATACCGGAGGGACCGAACGTGCAGATCATTCTTCAGCAAGATGTCGATAAGCTTGGCACGCGCGGCCAGGTAGTGGAAGTAGCCGAGGGATACGCCCGGAATTTTCTGTTGCCTCGCAAGCTTGCCCTCGAGGCCTCGGCGGGCAACATGAAACGGCTCGAGAAGATGCGCACTGCGTTCGCGAAGCAGGAAGCTACCGAGAAGCAAGACGCGCAGAGGTTGGCCGAAGCGCTCGCGGGCGTGTCGCTTGCATTCACGCGCAAGGCTGGCGAAAACGATCAGCTGTTCGGCTCGGTGACTTCCGCGGATATTTCCGAAGCCCTCGAGGCCAAGGGTTTCCACGTGGAAAAGCGCAAGATCGTGCTCGTCGATCCAATCAAGCTGGTCGGCGAATATGAAATTCCGATGAAGCTGCACCACGAAGTGAGTACCACGGTGAAGCTCGCCGTGAAAAAGGAGGAGTAATCGCAACTCGGCTGCTGCGATTTTCGAAAGAAGCGTCCTGCGGTGTTTCGCCCTCCTTTTCTGTTCGTCGCTGCCCCAGCGTCTTTTCAACAATGCGGTGTGAATTCCACAACTCACCACACCAACTAGCTAATTGACGCAGAGGGATCTGTTCCCCACAATGCGACGCGCTGCCTTCATGCTGCCCTGCGGGGCGACATCCTGCAAGCAATCGAGAATGCCGAGCAGAAGCCTGGCGCTACAGGCAACGAGCGAGCGCTTCAGGCGCCTGCGGCACCGCAAAGCACCCTGCGGGGTTGGGATCCCGGGGGAGGAGACCGTCGATCGGCGCGGCTGACGCCGCAGGCTGACGGCTGCCTGCGTCCCAACAGAAATCAGAGTGCTTGCACGGAACAGAAGTTTAGGCGAAAATAAAGCGAAATACAATGGCCAGCGATACTGCCCTCGAACGCCCGCTCCCGCACAATCTGGAAGCCGAGCGCAGCATTCTCGGGGCGATCCTGCTCGACAACCACGCCCTGAACGCGGCTGTCGAGAGGCTGCGCTCGGACGATTTCTTCCTTCCGCAACACCGCCACATTTTCGAGCGAATGATCCAGCTCGGCGAAAAACAGCAGGCGATTGATACGGTCACTTTGATGGAGGAGCTGAGTCGCCGCGGCCAGCTCGATGCCGCTGGAGGTGTGCCCTATCTTTCGCAGCTTGCCGATGGGCTGCCACGCGTTACAAACGTCGAGCACTACGCGCGCATCGTCAAGGAGAAGGCCGTCCTCCGGAGTTTGATTTTCTCCGCTTCGGCGATCCAGGAGCAGGCGCTAGCAGCTGGGGACGATGCCGACGTCATCCTTGACCGTGCCGAATCCGCGATTTTCCAGCTCGCCGAAGATCGTGTCAGGACGGGGCTCATCGGCGTCAAGGACCTGGTAAGGGAGGGATTCGAGCGGCTGGAAAGGATCTTCAGCGAAGGCCGTCGGATTACTGGCTTGGCCACCGGCTATCCCGGTCTCGACAACGAAGTTGCAGGCTTGCAGAATTCCGAGCTCATTATCCTGGCGGCGCGCCCTTCCATGGGGAAGACAGCCCTGGCGCTGAATATCGCCGAAAACGTGGCGCTGCGTCAGCGTCAGCCGGTGGCCATCTTCAGCCTCGAAATGTCGAAGGAGTCGCTGCTGCTGCGCCTGCTGGCGTCGGAAGCGCGCGTGGACGCCCACAAGTTCCGAACCGGGCGCCTGAATCGGGACGACTGGGATAAAGTGACACACGCGCTCGGGCAGCTTGGCGAAGCCCCGATCTGGATTGACGATTCCGCTTCCTCGACCGTGCTCGAGATGGGCGCCAAGGCGCGCCGGCTAAAGCGCGATCGCGGGCTCTCGCTGATGATTGTGGACTATCTTCAACTCGTTGTCCCCACCAACATGAGCCGCGGAGCCAACCGGCAGGAAGAAGTGTCGGGCATTTCGCGCGCGCTGAAAGGCCTGGCAAAGGAGTTGAAAGTGCCGGTGGTAGTGCTCAGCCAGTTGACCCGCGCGCCCGAGCGCGAAGAGCGCAAACCGCAGCTCTCCGATCTGCGCGAATCGGGAGCCATCGAGCAGGACGCGGACGTGGTTCTGTTCATCAACCGTCCGAATTTCTACAAGACCGATCTTCCCGAGGAAGACCGCGCAAAGGCCGAACTGATTATCGCCAAGCAGCGAAATGGTCCTACGGGCGTCAGGAACTTCGTCTTCCTGAGCCGGCATACCCGCTTTGAAGAAGCGGCGCCCGACGCCTGGAGTCCGGGGTCCGAAGAATGATTGCCTCGTTGCAAAGTGTCGCCCTTCACCCACAGATGGGGTCAGTCCGTCCGCGCATGTTGATCGCGTCATTGGCGTTGTGTCAGCTAGACCCGTGCTGCAATTACCGCGTTTTGGTCAGGATTCGCCGCTTCCCGGGGAAGTCCGCACAAAAGAGATGAGGATGTATGACTGTTGGGAAAGTTTGGGCAGGCTAAGCGAGTCGGAACTGCTCAACTTTGCTGAGCGGTGGAAGAAATGGGAGCAGGGGCTTCACGGTTGAATGAGCCACCACAACCCCGACCCGCTAAAATTCGTGCTCGTGGTACTTTTGCTGCTCAAATCCGCTATTGGAATCCCGACCACCCTCCTACGACCCGCATGGACATTGATTAAAACCACGCACAATCAAATCGAAGTTCTTTGCTTTCATTGAGTACTATGTCAACCGTTACCAAGCGTCACCAACCGTCTACAATCTTAAACAAGCAAACTGAGATTCTGGCATTCTAGAGGAGGATGCCAAAAACAATTCATGGGGATGGACGGCCGGTCTGGGCGGAAATTTCGCTGAAAGCGCTTCTCAGGAATCTGGAAGTAATTCGCCGCCACATCGGACCACAGCCGGAAATTCTCGCGGTGGTAAAATCTAACGGCTACGGGCTCGGTGCTGTGCCGGTTTCGAAAGCGCTCCAAAGGGCTGGCGTGAATTGGTTCGGCGTCACATGCGCTAATGAGGGCATTGAGCTTCGCCAAGCCGGGATACGCAAACGCATCCTGATCCTCACCGGATTCTGGCCGGGCGAGGAAAAGCGCTTGATCCAAAATAATCTCACGCCTGCGGTGACGCGCCTCGACGATATGCGCCATCTCGAGCGCGCGGCGTGTTCCGCGCGCCGGCAAACTTCTCGGCTGCGCTTTCATTTGAAAATCAATACTGGCATGAATCGGCTGGGCATATTGCCTTCCGAGATCGAAGCCTTTGCAAGCGCACTAGCTGACTGCCGGCACGTGGCGCTCGAAGGCACCTTTACGCACTTTGCGTCCGCCGAGGATTTCAGCGCGCGCCAAACCGACGGGCAAGAGCAGTTATTTCGCGAGTGCCTCGACCGCATGCGCGCACTGGGGGTTTCCCCGGGGATCGTGCACATGGCGAATAGCGGCGCTATCTGCGCCCGGCCGACCACGTGGGCCGATATGGTCCGCCCCGGGGCGATTCTCTACGGCTACTACCAGTCGTTCGACCCCCCGCAGAAGGGCCAACAGGTGCGGCGCCAGTTGCCGATCGAACCCTGCCTTTCGTTCCGCGCGCGGATCATCGCTCTGCGTGATCTCTTGCCGGGTGAGCCGGTCGGATACAGCGCGCGGTTTGTTACCGAGCGACCGTCGCGGATAGCCGTGATCAACGCCGGCTATGCCGACGGGATCCTGCGTCAGCGCACGAATCGAGGTTGCGCCCTGGTACGCGGACGCCGAGTGCCTCTGGTCGGGACGATTTCGATGGACTTGACGACGCTCGACGTAACCGATGTGCCGCACGCGGCGCTCGGGGATGTCGTCACGATCTATGGCCGCGATGGAGAGGCCGCGATCCATGTCTCTGATGTGGCCCGAGAGATCGGCACCGTCACCTCGGATCTGCTCTGCGCGCTCGGCCGGCGCGTGCCGCGCTATTACTTGTAAGGGCAACACACCCCCAATGCACCCGCTGTGTTGACTCGCGATTCGTCCACGGTGCTATACTACGGCCATAATCATCTTTTCATACATTGTCTCGATTCATACCGGCGGCGAACGATACCTTCATAGAGCCGGAAGAAAGGAAGAAAAACTATCGGTCGATCGGCTGATACAGGTTCATACGATCATACGTTTCATAGGGTGCAGTGATGCAAAGGACTTCTAGCGTGCCCGGCCGGGCATCGGCCGCGACAGTTTCGGATAATCCGCCATCTAAGTCCGGTGTACTTTCCAGGTCATCCCCAGGTCGCGTCGGAACGTTCTGGGACATGCTGGGGATCCGCATTATTTTCACGTTCGTTTGCGCAGCAGCAGGCTTTCACTTCCGCCCCTTCGGTCTATCGAGGGACCTCGCGGCGCTCTCCGGTTTTTTGTTCGCAATCGCTGTCATCCTTTTTGAGGTACGACTGCGGAAGACGAGCCTGCGCCGGCTCATCGGTGCCGCCACGGGGTCGATCCTAGGAGTTCTGGGGGCCTATCTTACGTCGCTGATTTTCATGCACACGACGATGCCCGAAAGCACGCGATCATTCTTGAGCCTGTCCATTTTCCTCGTGATGACCTACATCGGCCTGGTGCTCGGGGCGAACAAGGGAGACATGCTGAACCTGCAGGCGCTCGGAGGCCTTTTTGGGAGCGAGCGCAGTATGAAGTATTCTTTCAAACTGCTGGATACGAGCGTGATCATCGACGGCCGCGTGGCAGACATCGCCGATGCCCTGTTTCTGGACGGCACAGTAATTATTCCGCAGTTTGTCCTGCACGAGCTGCAGCTCGTCGCCGATTCGGCCGATCCTCTGAAGCGCCAGCGAGGCCGGCGCGGCCTCGAGGTGCTCCAGCGCATCCAGAAAATGCCGCATCTGGAGGTGCAGATCGCCGAAGACGATTTCGCGCACATCGTCGAGGTGGATCTGAAGCTGATCGAGATGGCTAAGCGCTACGACGCGAAAATCGTTACGAACGATTTCAACCTCAACAAAGTCGCTACGCTTCAGGGAATTGAGATCATGAACGTCAACCAGCTCGCGAACGCGCTCAAGCCCGTCGTCCTGCCCGGCGAGGTCATGCGCGTCTTCATTCTGCGCGAAGGGAAAGAATACAACCAGGGCGTTGCCTATCTGGATGATGGGACCATGGTCGTCGTCGACGGCGCGCGCAAGTTGATCAACAGGACTATCGATATCAGCGTCACGTCGGTTCACCAGACCACCGCCGGCAAAATGATTTTCGGCCGCTATGATGAGCGTGGTGAACCCCTGGCGCGAGGAGTTGTCTCGGTCCAGGGAGAAGCACAAGCGGGTCCTCGCCCGACTGAGGGCGCTGCTGCGGGCGGCGAGCGTCCACCGAGGCCGCTCTATCCCGAGTCGGGGCGATCCTAAGGACCGCTGAGCCATGATTTCGCTTCGTCCCTACCCGCTTGAGTTCGATTGACAGTTCAACTCCGATGAGCCGAATTGCTGCGATCGTTCCGGCTGCTGGCCTCGGTACCCGCATGGGCGCCGATCTGCCGAAGCAGTTCCATGAACTCGATGGCGTGCCCCTGATCATCTTCACGTTGCGGCGCCTCGCGGCTTGCGCCGCCATTACGGAATTTTTCATTGCGACGCGCGCCGACGACATCATCTCCTTGCAGGACAAGGTCGCGAAAGCAGCGCTTGGCAGACCTGCCCGTGTGGTCCACGGCGGCAATACGCGCCATCAATCGGTCGCAAATGCGTTAGCGCAGGTGGATCCGGCGACCGAAATTGTTCTGGTGCACGATGCCGTGCGTCCGTTCGTCACGCCGGAGCAAATCGACCGCGTGATTGCGGAAGCGCGCACTCGAGGCGCTGCCATTCTCGGCATCCCTGCCATTGACACCGTGAAGGAAGTGAAGCGCGCGAGCTTGCCTGAAGACGTCGCGTTGGTTTCGGCGACCATTCCGCGGGAACGTATCGTCCTGGCGCAAACCCCGCAGGCGTTTTCCTATTCACTGTTGCGCGATGCGTTTCGGAAGGCGGAACAGGACGGCGCCACAGCATCCGACGAAGCCGCGATCGTCGAGCGGTTCGGACATGATGTCTTTGTCGTGCTCGGTTCCGAGCGCAATCTGAAAATCACCCGGCCTGCCGACATGGACCTCGCCCGCTTCTACCTCGACCAAGAGCGCCGCAAGCTCTCGTCATGATCGAGCGATACGGACAAGACCCTGTTCCCGTCATTTTGCGCTCGCAGAATCCTGCAATGGACGCGGGGACTTCTGGAAGCTGTTCTGCGGAATTGGTTACCGCGATTGCGCAGACTAGCCCGAACTATTTAAAAAATGCTGATCCCAGACAAGTCCATACCGTGTCGCCATGCTACTCTCTCGAGAGAAGGGGCGCGGCCGAGCATTGCGGCTCTCGATGATTCTCTGGGCGGGTCTCCTCGATCGTGATCTTGCGGGCACCCCAGAAGGAGCGGGCCTCGATGAGCGCGAAAAACGATAAAGACAGCGACGCAGGGCAAACCCCGCAACAGACCTCTTGGCCCCTCCACTTCGCTGCTTACTCGCGCTCTGGAATTGGGTACGACTTGCATCGGCTGGCGGAGGGGCGCAAGCTCATGATCGGCGGGATCGAGGTGCCGTTCGACAAGGGCTCTGTCGGGCATTCAGATGGCGACGTCTTAAGCCATGCGCTTTGCGATGCGCTGCTTGGAGCTGCCAGCCTCGGCGACATCGGTACGCATTTCCCGGATTCGGATCCAAAGTGGAAAGGTGCATCGAGCCGGCTATTCCTTGAGCACACCCGAAAGCTGCTCGATGAGCGCCGCTTGCGCATCAGCCACGTCGATGCGGTCGTGATCTGCGAGCGGCCCAGGCTCGGGCCACATTTTCCTGCCATGCGCTCGGCACTCGCGAAGTCGCTCGGCATCGCACTCGAACAGATCAATCTGAAGGCAAAAACCAACGAAGGAACTGGGGAAATCGGCCGCGGCGAAGCCATCGCGGCGCATGCCATCGCCACTCTCGAAGGCTGAGCGTTTTATCCCTGGTTTGAAATTGCGATAGAATCGCCCCCATGCGCCGGCGCACGCAGACAGAGGCGATCCAAACGGACGCCAACCCCTTTACGGCTGCCGATATTGCAGCGATCCTGCGCGACAATGGGTGGCTCGCCGTCGCTCCTGAGCCAGTCGCCGATCCGGCCCTGCAAGCTTGGCTCACACGCGCGGCGGAGTTACTCGGACCGCACGCGGCCGATCGCACAGCTCTTGCAGGATTGCTCGCGCTGGTTTTCAACTATCGTGCCTCTGCACTGCTGCGAGAAGCGGCGAGTCAGGAAGTGCTGGCGCGTTCCGGCGCGCGGGAGGTGATCCGCGAACTCGCAAATCGGGTGCTCGATGGCGTCGATATGGATTCCGATCGCTTCAAGGAAGTTATCGAGGGGATGAAATCAGCGGTGCCCTACCGCAGCCGGGCGATCTTTTATCCGATTCGTCTAGCGCTGGCAGGCTGCCCGGGCGAAGGCGAACTCGACCGCGTGATTTTGCTGCTGGATGCCGCCGCCAGGCTCGATTTCGAAGTGTCGGTGAAGAATACGCGGCAGCGGATGCTCGAATTTTGCGCTGCACTTGACTGAGCTAACCCATCGCAGAGGACGCCGGGAAGGCGCAGATCGGACGACTTCGTTTTCGTAGGGCCATCTCCAACCGAAGCTGTCGGCCTGCCGGCCGCCGCGACCATGGCTTCCCGAGGGAGAGCCCGTGGGGCGTCACGCGTTGGCGTTCCGCGATAGCGGCACAGAGCCACGCAGCAAAGACGAAGACAAACCATGAACTGGATGACAGGGTTCCATACGGTCGAAGAGGCGCTAACGGCGGGGCGGGCGCTCGACCGAATCGCGATCGCGCGCGGGCGCCATGGCGAACGCATAGAAGCGATCGTCCGGCTCGCGAAATCGCGCGGAGTCCCGGTGCGGTTTGAAGACCGGCAGCAGATTGACCGGCTTGCCGGGACGCGCGAGCATCAGGGCATCGCCGCGCTCGTGGCTGCCAAGCCCGCAGTCGAACTTGAGGACTTGCTGCGCCTGAAGACCAGGCAGGGCTTGCTCGTCTTGCTCGATGGCATCGAGGATCCACACAATCTGGGCGCGATCGTGCGCACATCGCTCGCGGCGGGTGCCAGCGGAGTTGTCATGCCCGAGCGGCGGGCTGCCGGATTGAGCGACACGGTCGAGAGGGCCTCGGCTGGGGCGCTCGCGCACTTGCCCGTGGCCCGGGTGAAGAACCTGGTCCGCGCGATGGAGGAAATGAAAGAGGTGGGCTACTGGCTCGTGGGTCTCGATGAACGTGCGCAGATGAGCTACACCGATGTGGAGCTCACCGGATCGGTTGGAGTGGTGGTCGGCAACGAAGGGGACGGCCTGCACGAGTTGACGCGCAAGCGTTGCGACTTCCTCGTTTCGATTCCGACCACCGGCCCGGTGCGTTCCCTCAACGTTTCAGTCGCCGCCGGCGTCATTCTATTTGAAGCCGTTCGCCAGCGCGCCGCAGCGAAATCACCGATGAACACAATGAAGCGCAGATAGATTCGGTTCCACGTTCCCGCAGCACGATCTCGCTCGTCACTGATCGTACTTGAGCAACGAAAAGACATCGATACCGGGGAGTTTGGCGCGGCCGTGCAGGAAATTCAGCTCGACGGCGAATGCCGCGCCCGTGACCTCGCCGCCCAGGCGGCGCACTAGAGAGATTGCAGCCGCGGCTGTGCCGCCGGTCGCGAGCAGGTCGTCACAAAGAAGCACGCTCTGGCCCGGTCGCACGGCGTCTTCGTGAATTTCGAGTTGGTCGCTGCCGTATTCGAGTTGGTAGGTAACCGACGCGGTTTTCCAGGGCAGCTTTTTCGGCTTGCGCACAGGGACGAAACCCGCGCCAAGACGATACGCAAGTGCCGGAGCGAAAATGAAGCCCCGCGCTTCGATGCCCGCGACGATGTCTACTTTTTTCCCGTTGTAGTGTTCGCAGAGCCTGTCCACGAGCAGATGAAACCCGTGCCGATCCTTTAGCAGTGTCGTGAGGTCGTAAAACAAGATTCCCGGCTCCGGATGATCCGGGATTTCGCGGATCAATTTTTTCAGGTCGTCCATAATGTTTAGGCGAAGGGACCGCCCGACTTAGCTGGCGGGGTATCGCTGTCGCGCTCCTCGTGTTTACTTGTGTGACCTTGCCGCCACGCGCTTCCCCGGTCATCCCGGGCACGGAAGCGCCCAGGGGTCATGCGTTTGCTGAGAAGGCGCCGACATGGTATGCGGCGGAGTCATCACCTATCGTCGTTCACTCTTCTTCGTGCTCGATCGAGAAGGTCTGCGCGAACTGCGGATCGAGCGAGGCTTCCTCTTCGGTCACGCTTGAAACGATGGCCGAGCGGGGCCCGCGTTTGAGTTCGATCCGGAGGGCTGCCAGCTCTACCGCAGATCCGGCCGCGTAAACCTCGACTCGGCCGTCGCGCAGGTTTCTCACGTATCCCGCCACACCAAGCTGAAGAGCCGCCCGCCGGGCGAAGTGCCGGTAGCCGACACCCTGTACCATTCCGCTGACGTAATACCGCTTCGCTCCGCGTTCTTTGTGCACGACTCAACCCGCAGGGGGCAAGCGCGCGATTCTAGCAGACCCAAGTTCCGCGTGAAAGGGGAGGAGCGAGTCACGAAATTGCGGGTACACTTCCATTTGGTGCCCCGCCTTGTGAATTCATGGCAAAATTAGCGACTATGCATCTTCGGGCAGCGGCCGGCTCGGCCTCACGCGAATCTCGCGTCACTCAAGCATCATGGCGAATTCGGCTTTGCGCGCTGATCGGCGCGATGGCGGTCCTGAGCCATGCGGGTGCCCCGCGCACGCCGCCACGCCCCCGTCAGGCCGCAATTGCCGGGGATGCCGCACCACCGGCTCGGGGCGTCGAAATTGCGGAGCACGGAGGGTATCCGGAGCTTCGCCTGGATGGCTCACCGTACTTCATCCACTCCGCAGCGTTTTTCTATTACCGCATACCGCGCGACCAGTGGGAGCCGACGCTCAACCGCTACCGCTCCCTAGGCATCAATACAATCGATGTCTACATCCCCTGGGACTGGCATGAACCGAACGAGGGCGAGTTCGATTTCGATGGCCACACGAACCCGCGACGCGATCTGCGAGGGTTGCTCGCACTGACCGCGCAAACGGGTCTGAAGCTGATCGCCCGGCCGGGGCCGGAGATTCTGAAGGAATGGCGTCGCGGTGGTTATCCCGGGTGGCTGCTCGACCGCCCCGAGTACAAAATGGATCCGCGGGATTTCGTCGAAGGACGATACGCGCCGCTCGACGATCTGAATCTGCGCGATGCCGAAGGCGCCGCCCGCGGCTGGCTCGACAATGTGACGCACATGACCCAGGCACGCCAGTGGCTTGTGGCGGTTGCCAAACAGCTCGCGCCCTACAGTTCGCACCGTACCCTGCGCTCGTCCGCCGACAATCCCGACGCTCCGCCACACGATGCGAGCGGCCCTCTATTGTTCGTACAACTCGGCGACGATCTCGCCAGCGGGCGCGCGAATCGCGCCGGTCTGGACTTCTGGCGCTACGTTGGCAACCTGCGAGAGATGCTCGAGGCGGGCGGACTCGATGTACCGGTTTTCATCAATCCTACCGACATGCGAGTCTCGGCCGCTGGCTCGGATTTCGACCGGCCGATCGGCGTCATGGGCCAGTGGTATTTGTCGCCGGGTGCGGCCTTGGAAACCTCGGAGCGATCGCTCACGGCCCGTGATGCCGGAGAAATCGAGTTCTTCACCGAGGAACTGAAGACGCAACCCTCCTTTCCCCCCGTGATGATCGAATATCAGGCGGGATGGTACGCGCCGGCCGATGACGATCGCCCGCTCAAGAGTGTTCCACAAGACACGCTGCTCGGTTCGCGGCTCCTGATAGGCAACGGGATTCATGGGCTCAACTATTTTCCACTGCAAGACACGTTCACGCCGGCTGGCTACTCCGTGCCGTGGGCCAATCGCTCGTACCGGTGGGACGCGGCGCTTGATCCCGATGGCGGTCCGCAGCCGCGGCTCGCGGCGGTCCTGCGGAACTCGCGCATACTCGCGCGCTGGGGCAGCCAGATCGCGGCTTCGCACAAACGTGCCGATTTTGGCATCGTCTATCCGCTTGGCGCGTATCCGCAGGACCTCCTTACGACGCCCGACATCGCGCATGTTTCCGAATCCGTGATGCGCATCGAAAGGCTGGGCACCCTGGCGATGTTCTCGAGTGAACTTCTCGACCCCGAATATCAGCCGATTGACCAACTCCTACGTGATCCGTTGCTGTTGCTGCCTGTGTTTGATCCGGGCGAGCCACAGTTTCAGCTCTCAGAACGGGCGCAGCGCTCGCTGGTGGAGTACGTCCGCCGGGGCGGAACGCTCGTGGTGTTTCCAGAAGAGCCCACCGGGGACGTCATCGAAGAGCTGTTCAGCGCCGCGCCCGATTCACCGGAAGGCACCTCGGATTCGGTGATCCGGGCGCGCTGGAAATTTGGAGACGGCGAAGTGATCGAGTCATCGATCGACTTCTTTTCGTGGCTCGCGCTCGATCGCACCCTCGCGGAGAACCGCGGGCAATTTGAGTCTGGTGGCGCGACCAACGTGCTCAGCGAATTCGTTCTGGCAGCAGGCGTGCGGCGGACGGTTAGAAAGTCCGCGCAAAGCCAGGCACCTGACAATCTGATTGTATCGGAAATCGTCACCAACGACGGCAACGGCTTACTTGGCAAGCGCCAACAGGGCCGGGGATTTGTCAGTGTCACGAATCTGGGTAGCGGCGATCCGGCGCACGCAGAACTTGAGATTCTTTCGCCATCCGCATCAGCGCGGGGATCGACGGGCGATTACGTTCCAATCCGCGTCGTGGTCCCGCCACGCGAATCACTGCTGCTTCCGATCGAAGAGCCAATCTGCTTTGACAACAGGGCAAACGCTCCGTGCGGAGATACGGTCAAGGCTGCGGGTGCCGAATTTCTCGATGCGCGGCGCGAACAGAAAACCCTCGAGATGCTTTTCTACGTTCCGGTGCGAGCAGAGATTCATCTGCATCTGGCGGAGCAGCCCTTGCACGTCACCATGGATGAAACAGCCGTAATGGAGACCGACTGGGACTCCATGAACAACGAATTACAGGCCAACATTCCGCGCGGCGCGGCGCCGAATTTTCTCCGCACGCTGAAGATTGACTTGCAGCACACGCCCCAGGTTCCCGAGCGGGAGACGCCCGGCAAGCCACAGAAGCCTTCGCCAAGGAATCTCGAATACTTTGTGGACAATGCGGTTCGGTTGCCCACCAGTGAAAATGCCTTTTTGCGGACTTATCCCCCGCTCGTCGCTCCCGGGCCAGGCCAAGCCATCAGGATTGTTGTCAGGGGAGAGAACCACGACCCGGTAGGGGACCGCGACGTGGAAATTTCTCTGCCATCGACATTGCAGCACTCGCGAGGCTTTTCGATTCCGCATGGCGGCACCTCGATGCAAGTAATCCAGCTCAGACCTGGGGAGCAAGAGGCGATGACGACTCGACTTTCTGACGATGGCCTTTTTCACTCCACCATAGAACTTCGTTCGGGGCAGGACCGCCGCAGCCTGCCCATCGCATTTCTACCGGCTCGGCCCGGAAGTACGAGTCACTATCGCTACGACTTCGACCGTGACGGTGCGGATGAATGGGTACTCGAGAATGACAACCTGCGGTTGATCGTGTCACCCGAATCGGGCGGACGCGCGATCGCGCTCATGGACAAATCAATCGGGGCTAATCTTTCGACCAGCGTGGGCCTGCTGCGCGACAATTTCTCATACGCGGAGAGTCCGCCGGAGATCAGCAGGACCCGCGCGCGCGGTCGCTATGGACTCAGCAACCGGCCCTACAGGGCAGAATGGCTGTCCGCAAGCGAGAATCCTGCGCTGCAGCTCACCTACGAAGCGCCCGACACTTTTCCCGCAGGCGCCAGCATCGAGAAGACGGTTCAATTCGAGAGCGCCGATACACTGCGCGCGGATTATCGGGTCGTCTTGCATCCGCTTGCAAGCCACACGGGCGCACCGCCAGATCGCCCGCAGTCGTTTGTCGCCGTAAATTCATTCCCCCTGGCTGTGTCCCCGGATCCCCCAGGAAGATTCTGCTGGGCTCTTGCACCGGATGCGAGCGCGCCTGGCAATGCCTCCGAACCCGCCCCCAGAGAAGACGCGAACATGCATTGCCAGGACTACACGCCCGGCGGAGGGACGGTCGAATTGCCAGCCGGGACTTCGCGTGTCGAGACGCGGTCGGCTGGACGTCCCACTATGGCTATCGAATGGGATTGCGCGAGCACTTGTGCCCAGATGACGGTCGAGCCCAAGAATTTCTCGGCGCTCTTTCGCCTCGTGTTTCCGCCACTCTCGCCCGGTGCTGTCGCGTCGGAGTACACGGTACGCATCCGGGCCCTCGGTTCGCCCTGAAAGTTGGGGACCGACTGCGAATCGGCTCGCAGGACGGAGCGGGATGTCTTGAACAGTCGCGCGTTCGGTCCCAATTATTGTGAAAGAAACCGACCAGGGTTGACACCGACCCGCGCTAACCGGGCGTTTAGGTTCGCTAGATAAGTGCGATCTGTTTCTGAATGCTCGAACCGTGTACCGAGGACAAAGAAATCGCCACGCTCGGAAATTCCTAGGCAATTCCAAATTGCCCCAAACGTCGACCAGGACGCAGACGACCATGAGCAGCGCGAGGAGCTTTCCAACGCGGCGTTTCGGGCACTCGAACGGTAGTCTTGTTTTAGGTCAAGTGGATATAATAGTCCTCACTGCGGAGAGCGCGAATTGCATCGAACCAAGCCTCACAGTTTGAACGTCATCGGTTCGCTACGCCCTGAACACATAGCGAATCAGTCCCGAGATTTGATGTTCGCGCTCCACTTGGTCCTGCGCACGGTCGAACGCGCCAGAGGCGTCCATGGTGTCAGCAAGCGTGCGCCCGGTTTCCGGGAACTAGAGCGTTCGACGCAAACTGCGTTCGCTGCATCTAAATTCATTGAATGATTTTAGTCATGCGGCGACACCAGACTATCGTGATTCTGCTTGCCACGCTGTTTCTTGTTTGCTTGGCCCCGGCTCGCTCGCAAGATCAGGGACCGATAGCGCCTCCGCCGAAATTCGATGTAAAACGGATCCCCTCGGTGCCGCATCCCGGTCCGCCGCCGATACCCGAGCAGGAGATCATCCAGAAACTTGGCGCAAACGAAGATGCCATGAAGAAGGCGTACGATACCTACAATTTTACCCAGACCATTCGCATCGAAGAGTTAAGCGATACCGGCGGAAAACTCACCGTGTCGGGCGAAGTCTACACCCGGCCTGATGGCGGGCGTTACTGGCGAGTCGCCCAACAGCCCGAGTCAAACCTAAAGCAGTCACACTTCTCGCTCGAAGACGTTCGCGCGATGGTGAACTTCCCGTTATTTGCCCTGACGACCGAGGAAATCAGCAATTATCATTTCATGTACGCAGGGCAGGATAAACTCGATGAGCTCAACACCTACGTCTTTCAGGTGAAGCCGAAGCAGTTGAACCGGACGCAGCGCTTTTTCGAAGGCGTGATTTGGGTGGACGACCACGATCTGGCGATCGTGAAGAGCTACGGCAAGTTCGTGAGCGAACTTGCCGGCAGCGGCACAAAGCTCCCGTTCACGATGTTCGAAACCTATCGGGAGAATTTTCAGGATAGGTATTGGCTTCCGACATACACCAGCTCCGACGATTTTATCAACGAGCCGAACGATGACCAACTCCACCTGCGGCTTGTAATTCATTCGACCGACTTCAAACTCAATTCGGCGCCCGCAGCAACGGCTTCCACTACGATGACCAATCCGGCGACCTCTGTCGGGTCTCCGACGCAGCCCGCTGGGCAGTCTGCACCGACGAAGCCTGCGCCGTAACCTGACAACGCAAAGGCCAGCTAAAACGCCAGGCCGCGAAGGTATCTGGGCAAGTCACGGATGGAATTCAGGAGAATGTCGGGCCGCGCTGCGCGAATGCGCCCGGCAGTGGGGAAGGGGCCCAGGACGCCAATGGCGCGAACGCGCGCGCGGCGCGCCATCTCGACGTCCTCTGGAGCGTCACCGACATAGACACATTCTTCAGGAACCGCCCCTAGGCGCTCTAGCGCGAGGTTAAGTGGCGCTGGATTCGGTTTTTTCTTGAGCGCATCCTCGCTGTAAACGCACGCCGAGAAATAACTGAAAAGTTCAAAATCACGGAGCTGCCGACGGACGCGGCTGCGGCTTCCGCTCGTCACGATGCCAAGGCGAAAATGGCGGCCGAGCGACCGCACAACGGTCCGGGCGCCGGGCAGCAGGGCTGGGGTTTCTCTGGCGTAGGCGAGGCGCCAGAACCGATCGGCCTGGGCCCATTTGGCTCGCGGGATTCGCGCCGCGCGGTACACCCGATGCCAATCCGGGGAATAGAACCGTTCGAGCTCGCGTACGCCCCACGCGATCCTCATCTCACGGAACATCGCAAGAAAAGCACGGGAATCGGCGGCATAAGAATCCAGAAGCGTGCCGTCCCAATCGAGCAGGACCACACGCACGGGGACACGGGTTCGATGCACAGCAGAGGCATCGTATCAGAGAATTGCTGCAGAGATCCGTTTCAAGTCCTAACGCCGCGCTGTAGAGCGAAAACGTCGAAGCCAGCTGCTGGGGTCAATTCAACATATGCGGCGGAATCCCATGGAACTTTTCAGAGCCGTCTTACCCTCGGGGCTTGATTTTCTCTGTGCCCTTAGGCCAGTGAGGTTTGAATTGGGAGTCCTGAATCGCCGGATTCCTCACCATATTCGAATAGTGGACGATCGAGTAATCACCCGAGCCGGTCTCATATAACTGCTGCTGCACGGGAAGCCAGGTCGATTCGTCGAACCAGATCTGAATCTTTGAGAATTGATGGCTCACGGCTTGTGATTTCGGGACCAATTCGAGTTCGACAGTTTTCTTGTCGTCCACTGTAGGTTCACCCACCAGGCTCGTCTGGTAACCGTTCCGAAGCTGCCGCCCAGTCGTGCCGAACCCCAACAGCAGGAATTCGTCGACCATTGCACGATTCTTGCCGAGGTTGTACTCCTCTACTCGGTTCAGCCCCGGTGTGTAAACGTAGAGGCTGTCTCCCGTCTTCAGAACGGTGCGTGCGTCGGGAGGCTTGATTTGAAGCAGCATTTTGTCGCCGTGGACAAGAATCGTGCCACTGTCGGTCGAGTGATCGTTGACTACGACGGTGACTTTGGTCCGCTCGACATCGGCCGAGAGACTGTGGAAATTGCTTGCCTGCACGTCCATCTGCCTCAAAACGCTTTCAACCGTCCAAGGGGCGTGATTCTGCGCACCGAGCGCCCCTGCGCAGGCGCAGGCCAGGCCGAGCGCCATCCACACGGCCAAACGCGCCACAGTTGGCCTTGGGTTCAAAGGGTTCCTCCACAGAAGGCGTCTATCGAGGCAAGAATCCATCATAGCATACGGACCGAGAGGTGCCGGATGCTCCGAGCGTTCCGGTTAAGGAATTGCCCGCTATGGGATTCCGGGGACGGGCCCTCGACATGGATAGACCGATTACAGGTGGACGGTCACGTCGTAGTAGAGCACCGAGCCGTCGCCGCTGTGGACAGGATCGATCTGCATTACCTGAAACGATTGATCGTGCAATTCGTTGACCGTGCGTCCCAGGATATCGTGCGTTTCGCGTTCGAGCTCTGGAGTTGGCCTGGTGGGTCGCTTTTCGGCTGCGAACACCTTCGCATCGATGCGGTAGGTGCGCGTCTGGCTTCCCGAGTCCTGGGACACGAGATGGACACCGGAATTGATGAGGTCGCTTGATCGCGGCTGGTCGTGGAACCAGCTCCGTGGGGTCAGCAGGACGAATGCGACGATGGCAACGACCATCAGATCGTACGGCCAGCTGCCGCGTTCGTAGGACCAGAAAACTGTTCGGACTAAGCCTTGCCAGAACCTTCGCATGTCAGTGAACCGCGGAACCGTCCACGACCATACCGTCGCGCATATGCAGGACGCGATTCCCATAGGCCGCTGCTTCAGGGTTATGCGTGATCATCACGACCGTCTGACCGAGGTCCTTGTTAAGCTGGCGCAACAGCGAGAGAACGCTTTCCGAGCTCTTCGTATCGAGATTTCCGGTAGGCTCATCCGCGAGCACGATTTTCGGCTCGCTGATGATGGCTCGCGCGAGGGCCACGCGCTGTTGCTCGCCGCCGGAAAGCTCCGACGGTTTGTGATGCAGCCTCTGACTCAGACCGAGCAGATTTGCGACAACTTCGAAACGGTGCGGATCGAAGCCGTTCCCATGAATATGCTGCGCGAGCGCGATATTGTGATAGGCGTCGAGCGTCGGTAACAGATTGAAGCGTTGGAACACGAAGCCGACCTTGTGCCGACGAAGCAGCGTCCGCGCCGCATCGCTCATCGACGTCAGGTCGTTTCCGTCGAGTAACACACGCCCGCGCGTCGCCTGCGACAGGCCTCCGATCATGTGAAGCAGCGTAGATTTTCCGCAGCCCGATGGACCCATGATGGAGACGAATTCGCCCGAAAGAACCTCGAGGTTGACCCCACACAGCGCGGAAACGTCAAGCCTGCCCGTACGAAATATCTTCCAGAGATTTTCGGTCTTGAGTATCGGCTCCAACACGGGCTCCTGCGCGAGTGACAGTGCTCTTGAGGATAGAAATATTCTAGTCGCGTTTAGCGTTTCTGCCTAGTACGGATGCGGGTAGCTGTTGCGTGTCTTGGCATTCGCTAGCAGGTTGCTGAATATTAAGATAGGAGTGATCTCCTCTCCGGCTGCCTCGCAGTCACGCTGCTTTAGAAACCCTTCCGCAACCTGCGAGGCGTGCCGGACTAGTAGAACCACCGCAGGGAACATGGGCGCTGGCCACCACCGAAGGGCCGCGCGCTCTCTATGGAAAGCGCTCCCCCAGCATTGTGCACGATGCCGGACCGGTGTAACCTAAGTCATTGCTAGTTAAGCTTCGCGTGCGAACAAAGATCCCCGCATTCCGGAGTCTGGCGTTGGTTGCCTGCTTCGTGTCGGGCGCTCCGGCGAGCGATGTCCAATCTGCCCCGCCAAGCCTCGTCGGGCGCGTGCGCGATACCGCCTTTATCCAGCTCCGTGCCGACAGCTTCAACGATCTATCTCCAAACCAGAAGTTGGATGCCTACTGGCTTTCCATGGCAGCCATTGCTGTCAACCCGATTGCCTATGACCAGAATTCGATTTACGGCCTGCGCGAGAAGCACCTGCTCGAAGCAATCCTGACACATGCCCGCGGGATTGATCCGGCGGTGCTCAAGAAGATCACCGACTACACCATGCTCTTTTGGGGCAACCAGGGCAATCACAACGCCTTTACGTCACGCAAGTTTTTGCCCGACTTCACGCCCGGCGAATTGCACGCTGCCGCTCAGCAGGCGCTCAAAAATGGCGCCAAGCTCGGTTCTACTGCCGGATTGACGGAGGAGCTCCGGGAGCTCGAAAAACCCATCTTCGACCCGGAGTTCCAGCCTATGCTCACCTCGAAGAATCCTAAAAATGGTGAGGATCCGCTGCAGGCGAGCGCCAACAATTTCTATTTCGGCGTTACCCTCCACGATTTGGTAGGTTTCACCGAGCAGCATGCGCTCAATTCGCGACTGGTGAAGAAGAACGGCAAGCTTGTGGAGGAGGTCTATCGGGCCGGCACGCCCGACGGGAAGATTCCGGCGGGCCGCTACGCTCGCGAACTGGGCCTCGCCATCAGGGACCTTCAACAGGCGCTGCCGTATGCCTCAGATTCGCAGAAAAGAGTGATCAATGACCTAATCCGCTATTACGAGACCGGCGATCGGGCGGACTGGATCAAGTGCGGCATTGACTGGGTTCATGACAGGAGTAATCCAGATTTCTCGAACGGCTTTGTAGAGGTCTATAAAGACCCGCGCGGCCAGAAGGGAGCGATCCAGGGCTTTGTGACCGCGGTGGATGAAAAGATGAACCAGTTGATGACCGGATTTGCCGCGAATGCCGCTTACTTCGAGCAGCGCGCTCCCTGGGACGCCAAGTATAAAAATCCGAGCCCCAGCCCGCCCGTCGTCAATGCCGCGGAAGCGCTCGTCGAAACGGGTGACTTTGAAGTGGGCACCATCGGCGACAATCTACCGAACGAGGACGAGATCCACGAAAAGTACGGCTCAAAGAGCTTCATCTTCACAGGTTCGATCCGCGCGCTCAACGACGTTACCGGGGAAAAGGCGGCGGAGGAGTTCGCCAGTTCCCAGGCTGAGATCGAGCGTGCCCGTAAGTACGGTGACCTCGCTGAAAATCTTTTTACCGCCATGCACGAAGTGATAGGGCACGGCTCAGGCAGACTTGACCCCAAACTCACGCACGAGCCAGCCTTCTATATAAAGGAGTACTACTCGACGCTGGAGGAGACGCGCGCAGATCTGATGGCGTTGTGGAATTTCTGGGACCGGAAACTCGTCGAGATGGGCGCGATGCCGAACGATGACGTCGCCAAGGCGGCTTATGAAAGCGAGGCGCGCGCCGCTCTGGTCCAACTTCACGAGGTGCCGACGGGCGACTCGATCGAGGAGGACCACCGGCGCGGCACCCAGCTCATCGTTAACTTCATTCGGGAGAAAACCGGGTCGATTCAACCCAGCGAGCGCGGCGGTAAGGTCTACATGGTGGTCACCGACTATCAGAGGATGCGCCAGGGCGTCGGGATGCTGCTGAGCGAACTCATGCGCATTAAGGCGGAAGGCGATTACGCCGCCGCCAAGGCGTTGATCACGAAATATGGCGTCCACTTCAACACGGGCTGGCGCGACCAGGTAGTCGCCCGCTACAAGGCGCTCAATCTTCCGAACTACTGGGTCGGGATCAACCCCGATCTACAGCTACACAAAGGTGCGGTCGGCCAACAGGATGGGGTCGAGATCGGTTATCCGCGCGACGTGGTGAAGCAGCAGTTGCGCTATGCGAAGATTGCAGAACAATAGAGCGCAACTAGAGTTTGTATTGCCAGGTTAGTTCTGATCGTTGTCAATCCACATTCGAGGAGTCGCACCAGCGCGCGCAGCGCGCAGTTCGCACGCTGGTTTCCAAAGTCCCCTTAAGCGGTACTTTCGCCGACTCACTCGTAAGCCAGCGCCTCGACAGGATCTTTGCGGCTGGCGATCCATGCAGGATAAGAAGCTCCCAGCAGGCCGCCCACTATCGCGATGGCTCCCGCGATGAAAATCCACCTCGGCGTGATCAGGATCGTCATCGATGGAAAAATGTTGATGAAGATCGAGCGGAGGAGATAACTGAGCCCCACGCCGGCGGCAATGCCCGCCAGACAGAGGAGCGTCGTCTCGCTGAGGATAATCTCGACAATATAGGCCTTTGACGCCCCGAGAGATTTCAGCACGCCAATCTCTCGCGTGCGCTCGATGATCGTGGTGTACATCGAAAGGAAAATCACAAGGAACCCGATCGCGACCGCGATGCCGATCATGATGTTTATAAACGAACTAAGCCCCGGTAGATTCGACGACGTCATTAACGAGATGTAATCCTTAAGCGGGCGAATTTCATAACTCGGAAGGAGCGATCGGATCTCATCGCTGACCGCAACCGTATGATCCGAGCGGTCGCATTTGATGAAGAAGATCGATACTTTGTCGTGCGCGCCCGACATTTCCTGCAGCGTAGACATCAAGACGAACAGCCGGGCGCCCTTGCCATGCTCGACGATGCCGGCCACGTGAAAATTGTGCTCCAGGATATGCACGGTCTGCCCGACTTTGATTTTTTTCCCTCGTGCGTAGACATCGTCGACCAGAATATCGTCTGTGCCTTGAAGCTCATGCCCCGCATGGAAAACAAAACCACCCGAGACTGCACGGAAACTGTCGGGCTGCAGCCCATAGACAACATCCAGTCCGTTGACCGAATTGAATTGCACGAGCACGGGAGCAACAGCCTGCACGTATCCGAGCTGTTGCAGTTTATCGCCGATGGTAATCGGCATCGGCGCTCCGCTGAAGGCCATGAACACGGACGCCGAGGGCGGCTGCACCATAATGTCCGCCCCCACGCCTTCGGTTCGCTTGGCCGATTCTGTCAGCAAGCCGGTGGTGAGGCCGACGACGAGGATCACGAGGGTGACCTCGACGGCGACGCCGATTACGGTAATCAGCGTGCGGATCGGCCGATGAAGCACGTTTTGCACGATCATGTATCGGATCAAGGCTGCGGCTCCCTACGCCCTGCGCCTACGCGCACGAGTTCGGTTCCCGGTGGCTGGTTCAACTCGAAGCGCTCGGCGGCAATTGGTTCGTTCACAGCCAGTTTGATGATTCTGAGCTGAAGCTGATAATCATTGGATGGTCGCGAGAGCAAGATTTGGCGGGCGTATCGCGTTGTCCCGAATGTATCCCAGCCGGTATATCGAATATCCGAGCTCAGCTTGCCGGCCGAGTCGTACGCTTCGATCCGCGCGATATTCAAATCCGCGCGATCGAACCAAGTCTTCCGGGCGATCTCCCAGTCCGCGGGGCCCGCGGCGCCTTCCAGGTGTGTGTCACCGGTGCGGGACTGCCGAACGGCAGTCAAAACGTAGTAGCTAGCCGTCGCTTCGTTCGCTTCCTCGAAAAGAACCGGATCTGTTTCCGGGATCGCCTGCCAGAAGATCGCGTCGATCAAATGCTGCGGTCGAAGGTTTTCGATTGGTTTCGTAGACGGGCGCTCCAGATTTGCCTCGCCGACAACAAACTGATTCTTCGACGGAATGAATATGTGAAACGTCTCTCCGTCGCTCTCCATATCGAAGATACTCTTGCCCACAATCGGCGCTTGCCCTATCACACGAATGCTCATCGGTCTCTGTGCCAGGATGAATCCACTGACCTCATGGTATTGCTCGATTACCCCTGTGTAAGCCGACCCTGCGGAAAGCTTAATCGTCACGGAAGCGTTCAGGGAAGTGATCGCGTTCGCCAGGCGGTTATACTGCGCGATGAGTTGGGTTTTCGTCGCGCTCTGACGCGGTACCGAAGCCGCGGACGGTTTCACCGCCGTCTTCTGGCTCACAGCGCAACCAGAGACAAAAGCTGCCATGACCGTCGTTAGTACGACCCGGGTGAAGCGCCGGACCATCAGTTTCAGTTCAATCACTGGCACAAACCATTCAATCTAGCAGCCGCCCACTAGGGTGTCAACGAACGTGGGACGCGACGCTGGTTGTAAACGTGCGAGCATGCGAGGGGCCCCCCCATCCGGTCCGCCACACCAGCGGCAAGTGCCCTGTGCCCGTTGCCCGAAAGCTCACTTCGACGAGATGCATCCCGGGCAAGGCCTCACGCCGGTGGGCTTGGCGGAATCGAACGACGCCACCCTCTGCGCGAGCAACTCTATAGACGCTCACCGGCCCGAGAGCCGCGAGCAAAGCGACCGCGCGCCCTACGCCTAGGAGGCGGCATCGGCTGCTAGGAGCAAACCGAGAGCAGCGCGGAGGCGAGCTTGAACAGCCCACATCGGGCGTTTGGGAGAGCTTGGTGCGGTAGAGTGGGCAGTGCTCCGCGTGGGGCGGGGACCATAGATCGTGCCGGAAAGATCTCCGTCGAGAGGTCTAGTATGAATAAGGCTGAGTTGCGTCGCGAAAGCGGTGCTCGGTATAGGCGCACTTGGATCTGCAACCTTGCCGATCGTCAATTTCCCAGAGTCTCGCAGATCGCGGCCCTCTATCGCGGCGCTCAACCTCTGCGGGATTTAACCCTAAGTTTCAAAACGGCACGATTCATCGTAATGCCGCCTAGCTCATTTTGATCGGTGAGGCGTGCAAAGTCGTTGGTGGCCAGTAGTTTAGGTCTTCGCGTCGAGCAGCATTGCGGCCGAACGTGTAATTCCTCTATAATTCGTTGGTTAAGGTTCGTGGGTATCCAGCCAGAACCGGGCCAAAGCCAACCCGGGCGATCGGGCCTGCTTAGACTGCCTGAAAATGACTGACCTTGCCGAGAAGATCAAGAAGAAGCTCAAGGACGAAATCGCCGTCCTCGAGCATGAGCTCCATAACGAGCTTCCGAAGGAAATAAAAGTGGCGCGCGCCCATGGTGACCTCTCTGAGAACGCCGAGTATAAATACGCGAAGGAACGGCAAGCGTACGTTTCTGCCCGCCTAGGCCAACTTCACCAGCGGATGGCCGATCTGTCGATGCTGAACCTGAGCAATCTGCCGAAGGACCGCGCCGCATATGGCTCTAGGATAGTGGTGCTCGATGTTGCGAAGGCGACCAAAATCGAGTACAAGCTGGTAACCGTGGAAGAAGCAGATGCCGCGAACGGACTCATATCGACGAGTTCCCCCATCGGGCGCGCGCTGCTCGGTAAGAAAGTCGGCGATGAGGTGACGGTAACGACGCCGGCCGGCCTCAAAGAATATGAGGTCGTTCGATTGGTCACGATCTATGACCAGGAATAACGGGGTAATGCTGATTCCATGCTGACGCGGACTACCGGCAGGTACCTTTCCTGGCCTCTCGACCGTCTCGCGGCCCTTCTGGCCCTTTCAGGCATTCCTCCGAACGTCATCACCTGCTTGGCCCTGATCTTGAATCTGTGGGCTGGCGTTCTGTTTGCGTCCGGAAGATTTAGCGCAGCAGGGGGGATGATGATTCTGGCAGGCCTGTGCGATCTGCTTGACGGGCGCGTTGCTCGGTGTCAGGGTCGTGTCTCTCTGTTCGGGGGTTTCCTCGACTCGATCTTTGACCGCTATGCGGACCTGATCCTCTTCCTAGGCCTGCTCGTGTATTACGTGCATGTGGATCGCTTCCGCTATGCGATCCTTGTGGGCGCCGCGATGGCGGGCGCCGTGATGGTTTCCTACGCGAAAGCGCGCGCCGAATCGCTCGTGCCGGAATCGGAAGTCGGTTTTTGGGACCGGCCGGAGCGGCTGGTGCTAATGATTTTGGGCGCGCTCCTTAATCGTATGCCGTTGGCACTCTGGATTTTAGCAATCGGTCCGAACATTACCGTGATTCATCGCATTGTGCGCACCTGGAAGCAGACCGAAGGAACTGCTCGTCAGAGGCTCTCGGGGTACCATGCAGCGCACCAGGCCCCTGATGCGCCTCGAGTGCTAACTCGCTCGGCAGGACGCGGAGGTTAGCCAAGGCTTGTAGGGATTGTCGGCTTGGGATGCATGGGAGATCACCAGTTCTGCCAGATCGAGTCGGGAGATTCGATTTTGGCTCTCGGCTTGTCTTAAACCTGTTCCCGCTATGTTGCGGCTGCCAACCACGGCGAGCGTTTTCCCATGGACGGAAGCCGCCGAAAAAAGGCGCGGGCGCGGCATGCGTGGTTCTGGGCCTCCTCAGCCCAATGTTGCACCGAAACCTGTAGGTTCTCCGCGGCTCCCTGTACAGCCCTCTCTCATCGTTCACGGCGGCGCCTGGAATATTCCGAAGGAAGCGGCAGCAGGCTGTCGCCGAGGGATTCATCACTCGCTCGAGGCTGGCTGGACAGTTTTGTCGGGAGGCGGCGCGGCACTCGACGCGGTAGAAGCGGCGATTGTGGCCCTCGAAGATGACCCTGCGTTTAACTCCGGCTTCGGCGCGTATCTGAACCGTGACGGTCGGATTCAGCTCGACGCCATTGTGATGGACGGCGCGACACTTAAGGCCGGCGCCGTTGCAGCTGTCGAGCGTGTACGAAATCCTATTCGCCTGGCGCGGTGCATCCTGGAAAAAAGCCCGCACATGATGCTCGTAGCCGACGGCGCCGAAACGTTCGCTGCCGACAACGGCATCCTGCTCTGCACGCCTGAGGAGCTCATTACGGAGAGCAATCGGCTGGCCTGGCGGCGTTGCCTCGAACACTCGCACTCACCTGAGCACCATTTCGGTCATGCGCACGGCACCGTTGGCGCGGTCGCGCGCGATTCGAAAGGGAGTCTATTCGCGGGCACATCGACCGGCGGCACCTGCTGCAAATTTCCGGGACGTGTCGGAGACTCTCCGCTGATCGGTTGCGGGTGTTACGCCGACGCGGAATCGGGCGGAGTTTCCTGCACCGGTTACGGCGAAGCCATCATGAAAATCATGATGGCCAAGACGGCCATCGATCTTCTACAGGACGAGCGCATCCTGCTGCCGCACCGAAAAAGGTCTGGATCGGTGTCGCTCGCGCAAGCTGTCGCCGATGCTTGCGTCCGCAAACTCGCCCACCGCGCGCACGCTGCCGGCGGCCTGATCTTGCTCGATCGTGAGGGTCGCCCCGCCGCTGCGTTTAATTCCGCTCAGATGGCCTACGGCTATGTCGCGCCTGACGGCTCCTACCACATCGCCCCGTGACCTCGCTTGTCTTACTCCACCGTGCGCCACCTGCAACTCGGTCTCCGGAGAGCCTGTCCAGAATGAAAATCGATCTGTTTGATCGCGCACAACAACGCGGGCCGTTTCCACCCCTGCCCCAGGCGGAGTGAGACCGGTTGCAACATCATGATCATTAGCCTGGGTCTGTTGCCAGGCGTTCGCCGGTTGCAGAAAGGGGCGGAGGAAGCTAAGCCGACACGCGACAGCATCCTGCCGGAACTCGATCGTGGGATGAGGAACGCGCGGAAGACCCTCGACCGTGTCCCGGATGACAACCGGGACGAGAAGGCGAACGACATATCTGAGTCGGGCGCCGCATGGCGTTCATCCCCGGCTGAACGCTCCTCGATCTATGCCCTTCCGCAGATGAAGGCTGGACGTAGTTGCGACGCCCATGAAGTCTGCGGTTAAGAGCTCACACAAAGAGCTTGTTGAGATGTTCGACAAGACTGTTGCAGCCGGCCACGCCAGGGTAAGCGACGAAATCTGATGAAAAACTGGACACTCCTCTCCGGCGGACGCACCGTGATGTCGATGCCGCGCATCGCGGTTGTGCGCGGATTCATCCTTGAGCCACGCGATTGACCACCGCGCGCAGCGCGGTGACTATCTGCGATTGAATAACTGCTGGTGACTTCAGTCTGCGGCCTATCGGCGGACGAAAATCCGTTCGCCCAATTCGCCTGCTCGTGAATTCCCGAGGGCGCTGTTCATGCGTCCCGGGTGCTGGAGGCGCAACCGGCACACTCGCCTGCGCAAATCAACTCTGCGAATGTTGCCCTCGGTCCCGGTTCAGTTCCGACAACCACTTTGAGCTGTGGCTTTCGCTATTTCTTTGCCCACCGGTATGCTCGGCCAGAGCACGGATCTTTTTTTCTCGGAGCACCCTTCGAGGAATCGGCGACGGTGCGTTGCTGGCGAGTATCGCGAATGTGTCCGAGCATCGGCTACCAAAGCCGACCGAGGATGACACGCCTTCTGACTGATACCACCGGGCGGTTGGGAAACCCACATAACTCTTTCACAACACAGGACAAGGCACGAGGGGCCGAACCGCCGAGTCCAGCAAACGGCGTATCCGTGTTGCTCGATGTTCCGTTGTTTCCTCTGTTTCTCGTCAGTTTCTCGTCGTCAAAGGTTGAAGCGTAGCCTGCGCGTATGCTAGCATCCCCGGTTTCTGCAGGGTTCATCGCGCGTAATCGCCGGGGTGCGGGTTTCGTGATGCTGATCCCAACGCAAAAGCACGAAACGGTCGTTCCTCTTGTTCCCATACGAAATGCCTATCCGGAAGGCTACGTTTCTATGCAGTCGGAGCGCATTCCGAGCGCAAGATTAGCCGCCGCGAAAAATTCTCAACCGAGGTGACGCATGAAATCTTACAACACCGAATGGATCCGCAACGTGGGCATTGTAGGCCACGGCGACACGGGGAAAACCCAGCTCGTGTCGTCGTTGCTGTTCACCGCGGGCATGACGCCGCGCTTGGGCAAAGTGACCGAAGGCTCGACCGTCACGGACTGGGACGAAGAGGAAATTGCGCGGAAGATTTCAATAAACACCGGCCTTGCCTATGCTGAATGGCAGGTCCCGGGCGAACCGGAAAAGGCGAAAATTAATCTGCTCGATACGCCTGGCTACTCAACGTTCATTAACGAAACGAAATCTTCACTGATCGCAGCAGACGCTTCACTGATCGTTGTGGACGCGGCCGCGGGCGTGCAGGTCGTCACCGAGAAGGTGTGGGATTACGCGACCGAATATGATCAACCACGCGCGTTTGTGCTCAACTGGATGGACCGCGAACTCGCAAGTTTCGAGCGCGGGCTCGCATCGCTCCGGCAGGGGTTCGGACGCGGTGTCGTTCCGCTCGAATTGCCGATCGGGGCGGAAAAGAGCTTCAGGGGCGTGGTGGATCTGGTTACGATGAAGGCCCTCTGCTATACGCCTGATGGTGATGGCAAAGCGAGAATCGAAGAGATCCCGGCCGACCTTGCCGAAGAGGCGAAAACTGCGCACGAGGCGCTGGTGGAGTTGGTTGCCGAGGGCGATGACGAATTGATGCAGGAATTCTTTGATCAGGGCACGCTACCGGTCCAGGATCTGAAGAAAGGCCTGCGTGGAGCCGTTCTGGCAAAGCGCATCTACCCTGTGTTGCTCAGCTCTGCGCTGCATAACATCGGCAGCGACGCTATCCTGAACTTCCTGGTCGAGATTTTTCCCGCGCCCTCTGTTCGCGAGAAGATAAGCGGCCACACGACGCCGGATCACAACGGCGAAACGATTGAGCGTAAGATCGCCGATTCCGAGCCGGTTTCGATCTTCGTCTTCAAGACGGTCGCCGATCCCTTTGCCGGGCGAATCACGTATTTCAAGGTGATGTCGGGCGTGCTGAAGAGCGACGCGACGCTCACGAATTTCACTCGCAACTCGCAAGAACGTCTGCAGCACGTTCAGGCAATGCAGGGGAAGACGGCAGCGGTCGTGAACGATTTTCACGCTGGCGATATCGGGGCCGTCGCGAAGCTCAAGGAGACGACCACGGGTGAGACGCTTGGCGACAGGAACGCACCTATCTTCTATCCGTCCGCCCGTATCCCGGAGCCGTCGATTACGTTCGCGATCGAACCGAAAACCCGCGCCGACGAAGACCGCATCGGGGCGGCCATCCACAAAATTCTCGAGGAGGATCTCGCCCTGCGGTTTGGGCGCGACCCTCAAACGAAGGAGTTTCTGCTGAGCGGTGCGGGTCAGCAGCACATCGAAGTCGTGGTCGCGAAGCTGCGCAAACGCTATCACGTCGAGATGATGCTCAAGCCTCCCAAGGTTCCTTATCGCGAGACGATCCGGGGCAAGGCAGATGCCGAAGGTAAGCACAAGAAACAAACCGGCGGACATGGACAGTTTGGTGTATGCCGAATCAAGATGGAGCCGCTGCCGCGCGGCAGTGGAATCGAGTTCGTGGACGATGTTTTCGGCGGCGCGATTCCGAAGAACTGGATCCCGTCTGTCGAGAAGGGGATACGAGACTCAGCAGAGCGCGGATTTCTCGCGGGCTTTCCGGTTGTCGATTTCCGCGTAAGCCTGTACGACGGAAAATATCACGACGTAGACTCAAGCGACATGGCATTCAAGATTGCGGGATCGCTTGCGTTCAAGGAGGCCATGAAGCAAGCGCGGCCCGCTCTGCTGGAACCGATTATGCACGTCGAGGTTTCCGCCCCGGACCAGTATTCCGGCGACCTGATGGGCAATCTAAGTTCGCGGCGGGGCCGCATCAGTGGAAGCGAGTCGCGCGGGGGCAGTGTCGTCATCAAGTCGCAGGTGCCGCTCGCGGAAATGCTCAGCTACGCGAACGAATTGATCTCGATGACGCAGGGTCGCGGGAGCTACTCCATGGAATTCTCGCACTACGACTTCGTGCCTGCGGAAATCGCCGACAAGGTCGTCGCTGCGCACAAGCCGCACCACGTGGGCGAAGAAGCAAAGGAGGCCACCTCGGCGTAAAGCGTGGCGCAGCAGACCGAACCCGACACGCTGGCAGATGGAATCTGTTGGGTGTTATCAAAATGTCCAACGCTTTCATGGTCCGCAGGATGAACGGGCAAATGGGAGTTCTGGGTTCTGGAAGCGGCGACTTGCCCAGGCGCGGAGTCTGTGTCTTAGTAGGAATTATCCGTGGGAGGCCGCGGCGGTCTTTACCGGACCTGCCGGGACCCCGACCTCCTTACCAGGTCGCCGAGGAGGCTTACATTCTGTCTGCGATTTGCGCCAATCCGGATCGATCATCCGGACGAAATGGGAAGCAAAGCCGTGTGAAGGAAGCCGTCCCCGGGAACGAAATCCGGAATGACGTTCGCCGACTGCTCTAGGTCATCCCATCGGCTTAACGGAGTCGAGGCAGGGAAAATCCTGTGCGGCGGAGGTATACATCCCGTGCCAAATTCCTCGCCGAGCCATGCCTCTTCCTTTTCCGCTTTTTTCATAAGCCAAATTCGGCCATTTTGAGTTCCGCGAGCGTGTGATATTCGGCGATCCCGAGCCGTGCCCGCCACCGCCCCTGCGATTCCCGGTATGACAACTCGGAGTTGAGAGGGAACGAATCGGGGGTTGAGGAGGCCCAGGCGAGGATCGCGTGATAATAGGAGAGCGAAGCTGGCCTTTATCAGAACGATGTGTGCGGCGCGCCCGCCCGAAAGCTCTCGCTTCTGCGGCTTGTTCAAGTGACGGGTCGCGACGGCCCAATAGAGTCCGAGTGCGAGGCAGGGAATGAAAACTGGCTGGAGGGGCGTCGTTTTTCTGTATTTCTAGGCGCGCTAGGAGACCGAGCCTCGTTCGGTAGCAGCGCGGCAAATAATATTCGATACTATACGGAATGGGGCGCATCCCAAGGCGTGTCGCGGGCAGCCAAATTGGAGCTTGCGAGTCCCGGGCGGGTTGCGCAAGAGTGCTAGCAGGATGAAAAAATCTTCCAGAATTACACGATGGGCCGACGCGACCATCGCGATTCACGCGGGCGAGGAGAAATTCCAGGTGGGCGGCCCGGTGGGCACATCGATTGCGCGGACGGCGAACTTCGCGTTCGCCAGAACCGAAGAGATGAAGCTCTGGGCAGAAGGAAAGAGCCTGGCTTACATCTACACGCGCTATGGGAATCCGACGCTCGCCGTTGCCGAGAAAAAGCTCGCGGCGCTCGAGGGCGCCGAAGCCGCCGTAGTGACCGCCTCCGGCTCGGCCGCGATTTCAAGTGCACTCCTTGCCTTGCTGAAGGCAGGCGACCAGGTAATCGCCACACGCCAGCTCTATGGCGGAAGTTACCGACTGCTGCGCGATATATTCCCACGGTATGGCATCGTGGTGCGCCACGTTGAATCGGATCTCGCAGGGGTCGAGCGGTTAGTGAGCCCGCGGACCAAGGCCTTGTACATTGAGACGCCAACGAATCCGACCCTGCGGCTCGTGGATCTGCGGAAGGCAGCCGCGTTTGCACAGCAGTGGGGGCTGGTCTCGTTGATCGACAACACGTTCGCCACCCCCGTGCTCCAGAAGCCGATCGAGATGGGCTTCAACCTTGTCCTGCACAGCGCGACGAAGTATCTCGCAGGGCACTCTGACGTCATCGCCGGGGCAGCCGTCGGCAGCACGGCCCTGATCAAGAAGGTGCGCGAGAACGTCATTTGTCTCGGGGGTTCGGCCGACCCCGAGGCAGCCTACTTGCTGAATCGGGGATTGAAAACGCTTGGGGTTCGAGTCGAGCGCCAATGCAAGACAGCGATGGCCGTTGCGAAGTACCTCGCGGTGCATCCCAAAGTCGGGCGGGTGCATTATCCGGGCCTGCCTTCGCACTCAGATCATCGGCTGGCGAAGCGCCAGATGCGTGCCTTCGGAGGAATGCTCGCGTTCGAAATGAAGAGCGGCCTCTCTGCGGCGCGGCGCTTCTGCGATCGCGTACGCGTGTTTCTGCTTGCGGCAAGCCTGGGCGGGACCGAATCGCTCGTGATCCTGCCGATCTATACCTCGCACCACAATTTGTCACCAGCGGAGTTGCGTGGAGCCGGGATTCAACCGGGGACGGTGCGCGTTTCGATCGGGCTCGAGGATCCCGGAGATCTGATCGAAGACCTCCGCCAAGCTCTGGGCTAGCCCTGCGGACCCTGTCGGCGAGGTAAGGCTTGGGAGCTACCTCCTGACGAGGCAGTGCAAGCCCTGACGGTCTTTGACGGGGTCGACGAGGGAGTGGAGTAGCTTCACTATCAATTTCTGCCGAAACAGTGGTATAAGCCTGTGTCTATGTGGCACAACAGCTGCGTATACGTACCGAAGTTGCCACTGATGGCGTTGTGCTGATTTCGGTCAACAGCCGGTAGGGAGCGTCCATTGCCCGGGCGTAAGTACCTATCAGGATTTTGCTTAGGCTGCAATCCCCGTCGAAGATTGTGGCCGTGTTCCCGACGTCGCTGATCCGGAACTGAACGTGCTTACTGAGTAGCATGGCGCAGGGTCAAGCGAGGAGTGCGTGAAGCAACGGTCGACAACGTGGCTTGTGCTGGTCGCTGGGACGCTGCTGCTGGCGGGCTGCCAGCAGACCGCGACGAAGCAGGTGAAGATCCGGCCCCCTGCGCCAACGCCAGCGCCTGCGCCGATGCTCGACCCATCCCGTCAGCCGCTTCCTGTCCCCATGCAACACATCGATCGGGTGTACCTCGCACACGATCTCCGGCCGGCCGTTGACATTCTCCTAGAGAACGTGCAATCAAGATTCGACGCCGGGCAGAGGGAATACAAGGCCGGGGATTTCGAGAAAGCCCGGGCCGATTTTGACCGTGCCGTGGACCTGATCCTGACAAGCGGGTTTCGGGCCGACTCCGACGCGCGGCTCTCGGCGCTATTTGACCAGATCGGTGAGGTCGGCAACTCCTACGAAGTGAGCGCTGCGCAGGGCAGCGAAGAGGAAGCGCCCGCGCAGCCCGCGCCGATTGACGAAATCGCAGATTTGACGCTGCCGACGGGCGATCCTCGGCTTGCCCTCAAGGCCGAGAGAGAGCTGTTCATCGTTGCGCACGACCTGCCGCTGACCGTAAATGAATCTGTGCTTCAGTATTTGAGCTTCCTCACGACGTCGCGTGGCCGTGCGATTGTGGAGCGCGGGCTCGAGCGCGCCGGGCGCTATGACGATATGATTCGCCGCGTGCTCAAGGAAGAGGGGGTGCCACAGGATTTGATGTATCTGGCGCAAGCGGAAAGCGCTTTCCAGCCGCAAGCGGTTTCTCGCGCTGGGGCGCGCGGCATCTGGCAATTCATGCCGTACCGCGGCGAGGAATACGATCTCGAGCGCAACTACTGGATCGACGAGCGCAGCGATCCAGAAAAGGCAACCCGCGCGGCAGCCCGACACATGCGCGATCTCTACAAGATGTTCGGCGATTGGTATCTAGTGATGGCCGCGTACAATTCGGGCCCGATGAATGTTGCCAGGGCAATCGAGCACACCGGCTACGCCGACTTCTGGGAGCTGCAGAAGCGCCACGCGCTGCCGAAGGAGACCGAGAACTACGTGCCCATCATCATTGCCATGGCGCTCGTGGCCAAGGCCCCGGCGCTCTACGGTGTGCATGTGGATCCCGAGAAGCCGGCAAAGGTGGAAACGATCAAGCTGCAGCACCCGATCGACCTGCACTTGGTGGCCGATGCGAGCGGTGCGGACCTCGCGGATTTGCGGCTGCTCAATCCGGAGCTGCTACGCACGGTCACCCCCAATCAACCGCGATTCGAATTGAAGGTTCCGGCGGAGGTCTTGGCGCGCTTTGAAGAGAACATCTTGCAGGTTCCCGAAGACAAGTGGACAAACTGGCGGCTGCACACGGTCGAAAGTGGCGAGACGCTTTCCGACATCGCGCGGCATTTCGGCGTAACGGTGCCGGCGATCGAGCTGGCGAACCATCTCCAGGGGCACGCGACGGTGCCGTCGGGATTTCTCTTGGACGTGCCCACAACGCCGCCGGTGGCGAAACTGGTCCACTACCGCGTGCAACGGGGTGACACGCTCGAGGGGATTGCCGATCGCTTCGATGTAACGGTCGCGGAGCTGAAGCGCTGGAACCATATTTCGAACGGGCACGTGACGCGCGGCGCCCGGCTGCGGATTTTTGCGGGCTCCGGGTCCGCCGCGACTGCAGGCGCGGCGGCGAAGTCGTCCCAGAGCAGCGGACCCGCGGTGCAGAGTGTATCGACACGCAGCCCTGAAACACAGGAAGCTCTTCAACACCGCGTGAAGCCGGGCGAGACGCTTTACTCGATTGCGCACGCCTACGGGACGACGGTTTCCGCCCTGCGCCAATCCAATCCCTTCCTTGCGAACCGGTCTCTCGAGGCGGGCGATCTGATTACGGTCCAGCGCTGAGCCGCGCATTCACGCCCTAGGCTTTCTGCCTAAGTCTTTTTACCTATTTAAGATACAAGGAAAGAGCTCCCCGCTGCCAGTCTGCTGATTCCCGATTTTCAGAAATATTTCGTGCGGCTAAGCTTTTTTGATCCATTGCGCCTTGACAAAGTTAAGATACTCCGTTTATAAGCGGCGCAGGAGTGGAGGCTGCCCGGCAAGCCGGAACCCACGGAGGAATGAATGTTTTATGCCAAAATGCACGATGAGGAAGACGACGAGTTGCCTCGGTTCGAAGAAGATGAAGAGGGCCACGAGCAACCAGGCGATGCCGTAGTAGACGAAGAAATAGAAGAGATTGTCGTCGAGGAAGAAGACGAGGGAGCCGAAACCCCTGCGGCCCCCACGACGCGCAGACCCGAGGCGGCGCCGAGAGCAAAAAAGGGGCGGAAGGCGCCACCTAAGAAGAAAGCGAAAGGTAAGCCGAAACCAAAAGCGAAGAAGGCCAAGCCGAAGCCCAAGGCGAAGCTCAAGCCGAAGAAGGGTGCCAAGCGCAGGAAGCGCTGAGCATCTGTTCAGTTGACTTGTCTCCAGTTTTGCGGTTGTGAGGCGGCGTGGAGGTGTGAACACGCGGACCCATGGCTGCAATTTGAGGCAAAGTCGAGAGGTCGCGAGCTCCCTCGGAAGGCGCCAAGGCGCCCGTGCGTTGGCAGCGGGTTTGTAAATTTGAATTGTCTCTGTCGGGCCTCGAATTGTCTCTCGGTGGCTTGGCGCCTCTCGCCCGCCAAATCCTTGCTCTCTCGGCGACCGAATTCTGTTTCCCAATTTGAAATGTTTGCTTGAATCAGTTCGGCTGGCTAGCATACGCGAACAATGCCGCTCGCGATCGAACAGGTCCGGAGAATGCGTGGTGGCGCACAATCGCACCTGATGCGGTGCGGGGACGAAGATTACTACGTAGTAAAGTTTCAGAATAACCCGCAAGGCACGAGGATTTTGGCGAACGAATTGCTAGGAACAAGAGTGGCGGCGAGGCTTGGCCTGCCGACAGCGGTAGCGGCGGTGGTTGAGGTGCGAGGAAATCTGATCGAACACACGGAAGACCTGGTTATCGAACTCGGACGCGGGCGCGCGCTCTGCAAGGCCGGACTCCAATTTGGCTCTCGTTATCCGGGGTCCCCGGCAGACACCGTGGTTTATGATTTCCTGCCCGACGACCAGCTTCGTGAAGTGCTGAACCTGAGCGATTTTTGCGGTATGCTCGTCTTTGACAAGTGGACGTGCAACACCAATGGCCGGCAAGCGATCTTCTTCCGCACGCAGGGTGAACGGCGCTACTACGCACAGATGATCGATCAGGGTTTCTGTTTCAACGCGGGCCAGTGGAACTTTCCGGACGCCCCGTTGCGCGGCCTCTACGCCCGCCACCATGTCTACGCAACGGTGCGCGGAATCGAAGCGTTTGAGCCGTGGATCGCCCGGATTGAAACCAAGATCACCGAATCGGTCCTCGGGGAGATTGCGGGCGAGATTCCGCTCGAGTGGTATGATGCTGAAGCAGCTGCCCTCGAAAGAATGCTCGAACAGCTTGCGCGCCGTCGGAAACTGGTGCGGGAGCTGATCATTTCTGCTTGGAAATCGTCGGTGCAACCGTTCCCGAATTGGAAGTGAAACATGGCAGAAGAAGCAAGACATACCTACCGTTATCGGGTGTTGCGTTATGCACCAAACCTGATCCGCGATGAATGGGTGAACATCGGCATTCTGCTCGAAGAGGTCGAGACAATTGACCATGCGGGCACGGCCGACGCGGTGGGCCCGCGGCGCGCCGTGCGTTTGATCGAAGAATCCGCCGAGATCGCGCGCGTCCGGAGATTGCATCCGAACGCCGATGAAGATTTGCTCCGCGCGCTTTCGGCTGATTTCGAAGCCCGGCTCCGTGCGCCGGCAGCCGAAGTCGCGACGTACATTGAGAAGTTGGGTCAGACACTTTCGAATGTTCTGCAGTTCGGCCCGCAGAAGGCGCTCTTGGCGGAGGATTTCGACGCTGAACTCGACCGCCTGTTCGGCGACCATGTGGCTGCGCCGGCGCGTACACGCGGCGAGATCTTTGAGAGCACGCGGGCCTGGATCAAGACGCAGGTCAACGAGGTCTTCCGTCGGCGCCGTGTGCCGAGACTCGAGCGCAATATCCGGATCGAGGAGTTTACCCAGCCCGGTGATCCACTCAAGCTCGATTACGGATACCAGAACGGCGCGCGCGGGTATCTACATGTTGTCGCGCTCGGCCGCGACCCTTCGCAGGCGAAGGTGCTGGCCTACACCGCCGAACGCATCCGAGAACGCTTCCGCGACTGCGAATTTACGGCCATCACCGAGGTCGAGCCGGTCCCGGGCAACCCGCGGCACCAGTTCATCAAGGGGCTCTTCGATGCCCAGGGTATCGGAATCGTTCCCTTGAACCGCATCGACAGGTTTGCCGATGATCTTCTGCTACGATTGCAATAGCGATTGCCGTGGTTCCTTTGGGGTCTGACGGCGGTCCATGGGGAGCGCAAGCGTTTTACGAAATTTCCTCCTTCTCGGTCGCGCTCGATTTGGTCCAGCAGGCGCTGATAGGTGGCGCCCCTCAGCGAGGCCCACAGGAGAGAGGCTAATTTTTCGGAAGGTGCGCGGTCGAGCGTAGCTGACGAAGAGATCCTGCAGAGCTAGACTCCGACACCGCAGCAAACGGTTCCTGGCTGGACCGGCCGGCCAAAATCCATTTGGATTTTAACCCCGCATGGCGCCCCATCCAGGCAATCCTCGCCTGCCAAGCAGAACCTCGGCGGCCCAGGCCCCGAGATACGACGCGAGCGCGACGCCATGGCCCGCATAGGCGCCGAGGACGATTCCGTTGCGATTTTCCGGGTGCCAATCGAATACGGGCCGCCACTGATCTCGGAACAAAATCGGCCCACCCCAGCGGTGGGTAAATGCGATGTGCGCGAGCGCAGGATGCAGGTTGCGGACGCGCTTCTCAAGAGACGCAAGCTTCCGGGAAGGATCCTCCGAGGCGATATCGATCTGTTCGAGGCTGCGCGATTCCGGGACGTCGACTAGCCCGGCTCCCCATACGATCGAGTTATCGGGTCGAGTTCGTCCCCACAGGTAGGGGAAGTCCACCGTATAAAAAGGCTTTCGCCCAGACATGCCTATGGCTTCGAGTTGCTCCTCGGCGAGTGGCGTGGACAATGCTGCGAGTGTCAACTTGGGATGCGTGCGCCCGTCGAGGCCGGAGAGGGGCAGCGAGAACGCATTGGTAGCAAACAGAACCTTCGCGGCCGTGATTCTCCCGGATCGACGGCCCCCCGGCTCCAGTTCGAGGTTCGCGTGCTCGTGCCAGTCGACGCGCTCGACACGCTGGTGCTCGAAGATCACTGCGCCAAGGCGCTGTCCCGCGCGGGCCATTCCGCTCACAAGTCTCCCGGGATCAAGCGTACCTCCGGGAACCTCTCTGATGACGCGGAGTATCCCGGAATCGCTCCATCGGATCGGTGAAGGGGCCGTTGGCGATTGTCCGATGCCGGGGCTGCGAGCAATCTCCCAGGCGCCCGGAAGCGAAAGGCTGCACTCCACCTCGAGCTGCGCGAGGATCTGCTGAAACCCGGCGAGAACGTCGCCAAGTTGCGGAAGGTCGCCCGCAGCCGTTTCGGCAAGGACCATTCCTCCGGTCCGCCCGCTTGCGCCTCCACCGATGCGCCCGGATTCGAGGACCAGGACAGATTTATCAGAGGCGAGAAGGCGCAGCCACGCGGCAGCGGCCAAACCGGTGAATCCGCCACCGATGATGGCGAAATCGACGGATCCAGGAAGAGGCTGCTCGGGCGGCGTGAAATCGATCTCCCAAGGAGGGGTACCCCAACGGGTCGTGGTGTCCAGAGGGTACATGGCAGCAAGCAGCCGAGAATTGCTCCTGACAGCACACTCAACGTTGCAGGCGCTGCTAGAGAATGCTCTCGGTCCAATTTTCGAGCGTGTGCTTCACCTTGGCCATGAACTGGTGGGCTACGGCGCCGTCGACGGCGCGATGATCGTAGGACAGCGAGAGATAGACCATCGAGCGGATGGCGATCGCATCATCTACCACCACCGGCCGCTTCTCGATTGTACCGATGCCGAGGATCGCCACGTTCGGCTGGTTGATCACCGGCAGGCCGAAGAGCCCTCCGAAGACGCCAGGGTTCGTGATCGAAAAAGTGCTCTCGGCTACTTCCTCGGGCTTGAGCTTCTTCGCTCGGGCGCGCTCAGCGAGATCGTTGACCGACCGCGCGAGCCCGAGAAAGCTTTTCTCCTCGGCATTCTTGACCACCGGTACGATCAGGCCCCAATCAAGCGCCACGGCAATTCCGATGTTGCACGCTTTGTGCAGGACGATGTTTGTGCCGTCGACCGAAGAGTTCACCGTTGGGAACGCGCGCAGACCCTCGACGGCAGCTCGGATGAAGAAGGGCATGAAAGTCAGTTTCGTGCCGGTGGTCTGCTCGAATCGGTCCTTCGTTTTTGCGCGCAGCGCGACGACGCCGGTCACGTCGACTTCCTCGACCGAATAGACGTGCGGTGAAACGCGCTTCGAGGCCACCATGTGCTCGGCAATCCGCTGCCGCATGACCGACATCGGCTGGACTTCATACTGACCGAAATACAGCTTTTCGCGCGGAACGGCAGTCTCGAGCAGGCCCGAAGCGAGCGGGCCACCGCTCGGCGCACCGGGAGCAGCCGTGCCGGTCGCCGGCGGGACCTGTGGCCCAGAGCGTGTAGAAACCTCGCTTGGGCCGCCCGCCGGCGGCCCGCCACCCTCGACGGCGGCCAGAATATCGCGTTTGCTGACACGACCCCCGGAGCCGGTGCCGGGCACTTGCGTCAGGTCGACGGCGTTCTCGCGGGCGATACGGCGGACGAGCGGAGAACTGCGAACCTTCTCCCGCGTAGAGGATGCGGGGAGTCGCTGTGGCGTTCCTGGGGCGGGCACAGGGGGAGGCGATGCGGCCGCAGGGGCCTGCGGTACCGCAGGGGGCACTGGCGCCCTCTCGGCGGGCTTCGTCGCTGGTGGCTTCGCCTGGGCGGTTGCAGGCTCAAGGGAGTCGGCATTCGCCGCTACGGGGGTTGCAGCAGCCGCGGTTACCCCATCGGCCTCGATCACGGCAACGATTGTCTGAATCGGTACGGTCTGACCCTCGTTGACTTTGATTTCCTTGAGCACGCCGGCGGTGGGCGAAGGGATTTCTGCGTCCACCTTGTCGGTTGAGATTTCGAAAAGCGGCTCGTCACGCTCGATTTTGTCGCCCGGCTTCTTCAGCCATTTGGTGATGGTGCCCTCAAAGATGCTCTCGCCCATCTGGGGCATGATGACGTCAACAGCCATGGTTCATTCCTCCGGGATAGGGAACTCAAGCAGCGCTGAGACACTCTTCGTGCCACACACCTGGTACTCCCTCGAGCGTGTAGATCTCGTCTCCTCCATGAAAGAAGTCGACGGCCTTCACCTTAGCGACGCGGTTTGCATATTCGAGCTGCTCGGGCTCGAGTTCATTGTGATATTGCCCGGCATCGAGGAAACTTTCGAGGAAAGCGCGGTCGGCCACGCGAACCTCGGACCCCACTTCGAACTCCGCTTTGTTAATACCTTTCGTTTTGCCCACGTGAAGCACTCACTTTCTTTCGCATTAGTATTTTGCCAATTCGCTCGCGGCTACCACAACCTTTTCCTTGTTTGGGAGAAACCGCTCTTCGAGCGGCGGCGCGTAGGGAACCGGCGTGTCGAGTCCCGTTACGCGAGCAATCGGCCCGTCGAGATCCTCGAATGCATCCTCGCACACAATCGCCGCAATTTCACCGGCGATCCCGCCCGTCCGGGTGTCCTCGTGTACGACAAGAAGCTTGTTCGTCTTCCTGACCGAGGCCAAAATCGTCTCGCGATCGAGCGGGAGGAGGGTCCGCAGGTCGATCACTTCCGCGTCGATCCCTTGCTTTGCAAGCTGCTCGGCAGCCTCGAGCGACGTGTGCACCATCGCCGCGTAGCTGACGATCGTCAGATCGCGCCCTTCTCTGCGGACGATGGCCTTGCCGATCGGTACCGTATAGTCGCCCTCCGGGATCTGTTCTTTGATCCGCCGGTAGAGAAACTTGTGCTCGAAGAACAGCACAGGATTGTTGTCGCGGATGGCCGATTTGAGCAGACCCTTTGCATCGTACGCGGTCGAGGGGTAAACGACCTTCAGCCCCGGCGTGTGTACGAAATACATTTCCGGATTCGCCGAATGAAACGGCCCGCCGTGAACTCCGCCGCCCGAGGGTCCGCGCAGAACCATTGGCACGGGCGCTCCCCAGCGGTAGTGCGACTTGGCGATAAAGTTTGTCACCTGATTGAAGCAGCAGGCAATGAAATCGATGAACTGCATCTCGGCCACAGGTCGCAGCCCAAGATAACTCATGCCGCAAGCAGCGCCGACAATCGCCGTTTCGCTGATGGGTGTGTCGATCACCCGGTCGCGGCCGAACCTTGCAAGCAGGCCTTCGGTGACTTTGAAAGCGCCGCCATAGACGCCGATGTCTTCACCCAGCATCACGACTGCGGGGTCGCGTTCCATCTCTTCGTACAGCGCCTGGCGGATCGCTTCGAGCATAGTGGTCTCGGGCACCGTCAGTGCCTCCCCCGCTTATCGTGAGGCCTTGGCTCAAACGGCTTCCCCTTGGCGGGTCCTCGGCCAAACGGAACGCGAAGAGCGGGCTGTTTTGAGACATCCGATTGGGCGGGACCATGCGAAGATGATTTCGGTGGTTCCTTGGGGGCCACATTCGTCACAGGCTTCGCGGCCGGCCTCGCAGATTTCTTGCCATTGCCACCAGCAGCGCTGGCTTGCTTTCGGTGAGCCCCAACTTCCGACAGCGCGCCAAAGTCCGCGACCTCCCAGACCGCTTCGACGCTCGAGGCAGGCGGCATCAATTCGTTCTTTGGCCGGTGCCAATCGGCTTCAATCGTATGGCAACCGTCGCAATACACCCCTTGTTCAGCGAGTTCTGGCGGTGGCATGGGTGACTCTTCGGCAAATTTCTGATCTTCGTCGAGCTCGCGTTCGATGCGCGCGTCGACTTCAGACTTTTGCTTTGCGTCCCAAAGCTTGCTTTCGGTCAGGTACTTTTCGAAGCGCGTGATTGGGTCGCGTGCCTTCCAAAAATCGAGCATCCGCCTGGGGACATACTGCGCGGAGTCGTGCTGAGCGTGGCCCTTGATCCGCATGGTTTTCACTTCGACCAATATGGGACCGCGTCCGGCGCGGCACTCGTCGACCGCTTCCTTTGTCGTATTGTAAACTGCCAGAACATCGTTGCCATCCGCAATTCGGCTCCGAATGCCATAGGCCACGGCGCGGTCCGCAAGGTTTTTGATCGGAACCTGATGGGAGACCGGCGTCGAATAGGCCCACTGGTTGTTTTCCAGGATCAGAACGAACGGCGCGTGCAGCGTGGCTGATAAGTTCAGCCCCTCGTGGAACGCACCCGTCGAACTTCCGCCGTCGCCGATCCAGGTCATCGCGACAATATTCTGAGCAAGGTAGCGGCCCGCGATCGCGACGCCCGCCATCACAGGAATCAGATCGCCAAGCATCGAGATGGGCGAAACGACATGACGCACCTTGAGATCGCCGAAGTGGCTGGTACCGTCTTTGCCGAGTGTGGGCGAGGTGTAGCGCGCCATGTGCTGCGTGAAAATATCGCGTGGCTTGAGACCCTTGACGAGCAGGGCGCCGATGTTACGAATCATCGGCGCGATCCAGTCGCGCGTCTCGAGTGCGTAGGCCGTACCTACGGAAACCGCTTCCTGGCCGAGGCTTGAATACAGCCCGCCGACAATCTTATTCTGACGAAACAGCCGCTCCATTCGTTCCTCGAGCTGCCGGTTGAGCTGCATATAGTAGTAGAGCTCGAGCTGCCTTTCGCGTGTAAGGGAATGGTTCATGGCGGGGTTCCGTCCGCTACTCCGACATCGGCCAACTCACGGGCCCATCTAGCGTGGTTTGCCAATCTTTCTTCGAGCTCGCGGCACGATACCCGGGCCATGTCCCGTGCAAGCACGTCTCCAAAATGTTTCACTAGATGTCGGCGCACGTCCATCGTCGATACTGGGCGGCCGAGCACTCGCTCGACCGACGTGACGCGCCTATCGGCTATTCCACACGGCACGATCAAATCAAAATAGCGTAGGTCGGTCGAAACATTGTAGGCGAAGCCGTGTGACGTCACCCAGCGACTCAAGTGTATGCCAAGAGCCGCTAGCTTTTCTTCACCCGAAGGCGTGTCGATCCAGACGCCGTGTCTGCCTTCCACACGCTGACCCACGATGTCGAAAGCCGCGGATGCCCGAATCATCACCTCTTCGAGTTGCGCGACATACCAGCGGACATCGCGGCGGTGCTCCGCGAGATCCAGAACCGGATAGCCGACGATCTGGCCTGGGCCGTGGTAGGTGATGTCGCCGCCGCGGTTCGTAGGATGAAATTCTACGTTCATCTGCGCGAGCAGGTGATCGCCTGCGCGCAAGTGCTCCCGCGTTCCACTTCGACCGAGCGTGATCACGTGGGGATGCTCGCAAAGCAGCAGTACATCAGGAATCGCGCCCGTCTTGCGCGCGTCGGCGACCTGCTGCTGCAGGTCGCATGCGCGGCGGTAGGGGATGACCCCCAGGTCCACGACCCAGCAATTTTTTTCGGGTTGGTTCAAGGGCTTTCTCGAAAGCCTACTTTCGCTTGATTCTCGTGGGGCCGCCTCGAGCGCTACAACACCCAGAGGTTAGTAGTTGATCGTCAGTCCTCGCACGGAATTGAACGCATCGCCCATGGCTTCCCAGACGGTCGGATGTGCGTGAATGGTTGCCGCCATGTCGTCGAGAGTAGCCTCGAGCCCGAGCGCCGCAGTGGGCTCAGCGATGATCTCGGTGGCCAGTGGTCCAATCGCATGAACGCCAAGAATTTCGCCATATTTCGCTTCGGCGACGACTTTGATAAAGCCCTCGTGCTGGCCAAGAATCGTGGCCTTGCTGTTCGCAAGGAAAGGAAACTTCCCGGTCTTGACATCAAAGCCCGCTTCCCGGGCCTGCTTTTCAGTGAGACCGATCGAGCCAATCTGCGGTTCGCAATAGGTGGCGTTTGGGCACCGCTTACGGTCAAACGGCTGCATATCCTTGCCGGCCATCCGGCCCACAGCGATGATTCCTTCCATCGATGCGGCGTGGGCAAGCTGCGGCAGGCCGGCGACGATATCGCCAATGGCGTACAAATGGGGCTCGGCGGTCTCGAGATGCGCATTCGTATGAACGAAGCCGCGTTCGACTTTGGCTTTCGTGTTCTCGATGCCGATGTTTTCGGTAAGCGGGCGGCGGCCTACGGCGATTAGAACCTTTTCCGCAGCCATCGAATGCGACGCTCCAGTCTTGTCCTTATATGTGATTGTCGCGCCCTTGGCATCCTTGGTTACCGACTGGACGGCCGACTCGAGTTCGATGCGGATCCCCTTCTTTTTGAAGGCCTTTCCGAGCTCCGCAGATATCTCCTCGTCCTCGAGCGGAACGATGCGGGGTAGCACCTCGAGCAGCGTGACTTCGGAGCCGAATGTGTGAAATATCGAAGCAAATTCCACGCCCACAGCTCCGCATCCAACAACCACGAGCGACTTTGGAATACTTCGCATCGTGAGGATTTCGCGGTTTGTGAGGATCGTGTCGCCGTCGATCTCAACGCCGGGGAGCGAGCGCGCCTCTGAGCCAGTCGCCAGCATCGTGTAGGTCGTTTCGAGTTCGGTGACCTTGCCGTCTTTCTCGACCGAAATGCGGCCCGGACCAGCGATGCGTCCCCAGCAGCCCGTGATCGATTCGACCTTGTTTTTCTTGAACAGTGCCGCGATTCCCCCAGCGTGCTTCTTGACGATCTTGTCCTTGCGCACGAGCATGGAGGGCCAATTGACCTTCACGCCGTTCACCTCAAAGCCAAATTCTTCAGCGCGCTTAAAAGTGTCGTACAGATCTGCGTGGTGCAGAAACACCTTGGTCGGGATACAGCCGACGTGAAGGCAGGTGCCGCCGAGATACGGATCTTTCTCGACGACCGCGGTTTTCAGGCCCCATTGCGCGGCGCGGATCGCGGCAACATAGCCGCCGGGCCCGCTCCCTACGATGACGAGATCGTATTTGGCCAATCCAGTCCTCCGTTGCGGTTCTTATTTTCTGTGAGCCGATACACGTATGGAAGGGTAGTTTCGGCTGCGGCTCTTCCAAGGCGCGCAGGACACGATTTTAGCAGCCGCTTTCCGCCGCCGCAACCCATGGTCGGGTGGGCCGGGTGGGTGAGGGAACCCTGCCGGGTCTTCGTCAATTTGCAGTACCGGCTACGCATGAGGTGTTTTCCCAGGATCGACGCAGAAGTGTTTCCGGCACCCAGACTCTGTAGGGTCCTGCGGCGGTTAAATGCCACGCCGGGGGTTTCGGAACCTCTCTGACCGCCGACGTTCTGGAGCCCGGATTAGCATGTACAGGGCCTGGTCTCTCACGCCCGAGCGGCATACCTCCTATTTTCGCATGCGAAGAAGGTGTTGCAGTTCTGATGGTATCTATACACTAAGATGAACAAGGAACCCAAAGGCCTTCAAGCGGCACGGTGGCGACAACGCAAGTATGAATCCTGCGCCGCTATGCCATCCTCGCCTGGTTCGGAAAAGCCTTCGGCCGGGTGGCATTGAGGATCGTGCCACAGGAAAAGTCCTTGCGGTTGGGATGCGAAGACGTCCGCGCGCTGGGCAACGGCAGCCCAACCATCATTGGGAACAGAATTGGGGGCGACCGCAAGCAACGTTTCCGGTGGGTGAACGACATCGAGTATCGGTTGGGCGAGCGGGCGGATGAGACAATTTCTGCATGTGGTGATCTGCGAAGAAACCTGGGAAGTGATCGCAACGGATTCGACCAAGCCCGTGCAGGAAGCCTCGCGTCATGCTTGGGATCTCCAGCGAAGCGCTGAGCCGACAAGATGCGCATGAGCCATGCAACCTGGGCGCTCAGCATCATGGGGGAATCGAGAACAACTTTCTGGTGGAGAAGTTTCCCGGCTATCGCCCGAGCATTGCTTTTCGCATCACCGGAAGGAAGGATTACCACTTCCTGATGCGACTGGGACATCTGCTGAACACCTGGGCGCAAAACACCGCGCGTCTGGCTCGCCTCGTGTGAAGTCGGGGCGCCCGGAATCGCCACCTGAAGAGCTAGCTCGCCGCCTCGTATCTACGCCCCATACCACCGTGCGTCTGCAGGCATGCGTCAGCACTGATGCCCCACACACCGCACAGTCTCATCGCGTCATTTGACAAGGGTGTGCCCGACCGGTAAAATCGCGAGATTTGAGCGAGGTATGGGGCCTCGCCTTGAGACCTAAATATGGACAAGAAGCGGTTGGAATATTACAAAAAGAAACTGGTTACGCGGCGTGAAGAACTCGTGCGTGGCATCGCTCGTACCGAACAGGAAGGCCGCGAGGCCGACGATGATCCGACAGTGGATCTCGCGGACAAGGCCGCCAACTCGTACACAAAGGAATTCCTTTTCGGCCAGACGCACAATGAGCGGTCTCTGCTGCAACTGGTCGACGACGCCCTGGTGCGCATTCGGGAAAATGCATTTGGCGAGTGCATTTCGTGCCATCAGGAACTCCAGCAGAAGCGCCTTGAAGCCGTTCCCTGGACCCGCTATTGCATCACCTGCCAGGAAAAGAAGGAGCAGGGGCTGCTGTAGGCCCCGCGCGAAGCCACACGTTCGTAGGGCTGTGTTTTGACCTGTGTCTATCGGTCGATTTGTCGCAGCGAGGAATGGGTCTAGGCGGGTCCGAACGTTCGTCCTCGCCCCCTGGAGGGCGATCAGTCGCGCAGTACCTTCTTACTCATCGACTCTGCCGTCCTCGAAGGTGGCCTGCCCCATCGGCTGGTTTCTCGGGCCGAGAGCGGGTGGCCCCTCCGTGGCGACTACGCTACGACCAAGGTCCTGAGAGTTGACAAGTTGCGCGTCTTGCTGGTATCTGATTTAATGACAACTGGAGCGATCCCTGGTGGTGTGGGCGCAAATCGTTCCAGGGTGGGGTCCAAGGGATACCGCCGAAGTCGAATGCCCAAGGGTCCGTCCCGTCGAATAATCGAAAAATTGGCCAAGAGAAGAGAATCCAGCCGGTTGTTGGCAGCATCTCCAGTTGGATCGGAGGATCATTGCCGGGCGACATAAAGGCGGCCTGATGAATAACCGGCTCAAGATTGGCTTACGCCCACGACCCAAGTTAGGCCTGGCCGGTGTTATCTCGGATTCTGCGCTCACAAAGTCCCCAACTGCGCCACCCAGCCGTCCGTCCGTTATGCAGGCGCCGGTGCTCGTTCTGAACGCGACTTTCGAACCTATCAACGTGACGGCCGTTCGCCGGGCCCTGGTGTTGATGCTGAAGGGGGTGGCTCAGGCGGAAGAAACCAATCACGCCGAGGTACACTCGACATCCAAGGCCATTCAGGTGCCATCGGTTATCCGCCTGCTCAGCTACCGGCACATCCCGCAGCAGAGCCGGGCGCTTTCGCGGAAGAACATCCTGTTGCGCGACCGGAATACTTGCCAGTTCTGCGGCCACGCGTTTCCGGCTTCGGAGTTGACGCTCGACCACGTGATGCCGCGATCGAGGGGGGGGCGGTCGTCTTGGGAGAACCTCGTGGCTTGCTGTTACATGTGCAACAACCGCAAGGGGGATCGCACACCAGAAGAAGCCGGGCTGCAGCTCCAGCGTCGCCCGCGGCCCTTCACCCTGCACACCTCGCGGCAGCTCATGCGCCTGATCGGTCATCGGGACGAGAAGTGGCGCAAATACTTGTTTTACTAAGGGCTGTGACGGATGCAACCTTTTCGAAATTGCAGAGTCTAAACTATAAATACTTCTAGGACACACCCCGGGAAGCGTGACTGGTTCTAACTGGCCCCGCTTCCCTCCTTTCATTACTTCGAAGTCGGTGCCTGCGTGAGAGATAAGTCTCGGCAGACTCGGCTCACGACCCCCGCAACGCCGGTTTCACATGCCCGAACTGTTCGAGCAAGATGCGGTCTGACGGCTGTTTTTTGACCTGCCGGAGGAGCCGCGTGAAATTCCGCTCGGCGGAACTCGGATCAGATAAACAACTCGCAGTGCAGCGCGTCCGGCCCGGCTAGGCATTCACCGAGCTCGAGGACTCCGGCGCTACCCGACGCAGCCATAGCCCTGCTTGCGCGCCCAATCGTCCGCGGATAAACCAGCAGTCGTCCAGACAGAGTTCCAATGAACCCGTGTCTATTGCAGAACCAGGCCGGTCACGCGGATCGAAGGATACTGCCGATTCCAGCCCGAGGGAATATGCTCCAGGGTGAACTGGAAATCGCGATGCTCGCGGGCCGCGAGGGGTTGGGCATTCCGCGTGATGAGCCGCTGCGTCTCACGGAGAATGACCTGATTGAATTGATCGTGGAATTCGAAAGTGGCTTCGAGGGCGCGCACGCCCCGGTCGCCGTCGTTTGATATCGTCCCGGCAACGTAGATGAACTCCTGGTTCAGGAGATTCGAGGATTGTGCCATTTGGATATCCTGAAACTGGATATGCTGTGCGTAGGCTTGCTCTTGAGGTCCGAACGGCAGACGCTCAATAGCGGCTGTCCTCCGAGTTTGCGTTGTGGAGCGTGTCAAAAGCACGAGGCCAGCGGCGAGAACAAGCACGACGCAGGCGCCCGCGGCAAACGCTACGGGGAACCCGTTCTTTTCTTTGCGGTCTGTCTCAAGCGGATCCATAAACGTCAAGCGCGGGTACCGTCAGTAGCCGACTGTGAGCGCACGCGACTTTCGACCTGGGCCCTACCGATTGCTAGGCGATAGCGGCCCCGATAGCCAGCCCGCGAGGGTTGAGGTCGCGAGAAGCCACCTGCCTTAGTGGGTAGAGCAGTCCCAGTTCCCATTCTGCCTTACCGGCCGAACGAAAGGCGCAGAATCAGCGGCTCCGGCAACCCGGCCTGCGCCATACGCTCCTGCACTGCTTCAATATCATAGGGGACGCGCCAGAACTCCACCGAATTGTTGTCGAGGTCCGCGATCGCGAATGCGGCCCTCGGATCGCCATCTCGAGGCTGGCCGATCGAGCCTGGATTGAGCAAGTAAGTCGAGCCCGGCTCGGTCGTGAATGTCGAGAATTGATTGCCGCCCGACGGAGTGAAGTGCAGAACCGCCACTTGGTCGTCGCGGAGGGCGAAGCCTCCCTGTAGATGTGTATGACCGAAGAATGCCACAGCGGAGGGGGCGTCGAGTAGACCATTGATTGCCTGCGCCGGGGAAAAGACATACTCATCTTCATCGTGAAATGCGCCATGGACAATCGAGAACGCGTCAACCGAGAGCGGGCCCTTCGGAAGGTTTTCGAGATATTCGCGATTTTCGATTCGAAGCTGATCACGGGTCCAAAGCGCAGCGCTTCGTGCAATGGGATTGAAGTCCTCGGCATCAATCAGAGAGGCTACCACCTTGTCGTGGTTGCCGCGGATGGTAACGGCACCGAGTGAGCGAACGCGGTCGATCGCCTCGTTGGGATCGGGCCCGTAGCCTACGACGTCACCGAGACAGACAGCTTTGACCCATCGCCCTTTGGCCGCCTCGAGGGCAGCGTCCAGCGCCGTGAGGTTCGCGTGGATGTCGCTCAAAATCAGATAGCGCATGCAACCGCTCCCGTTGGGCAAAGTGCGAAGTATAGACGAAAGCGCGGCCAGCCCGCGATTAGGCCTCGGTCTGTTGATCGCCGACCGAAAAATACGTGCAATCGGGGTGATGAAAGACCAGCGCGCTCACGCTTGCTTCCGGGTCCATCATCATCCCTTCGGTGAGCTGCACGCCAATTTCCTCCGGACGCAACAGTACCCAGATACCGACCTGGTCGTCGAGGTTGGGGCAAGCGGGATAACCGAAGCTATATCGCTTGCCGCGATAGCGCGATGTAAACCGCTCGGCCATGGTCATCGCAGGCGGATCGGGGAAACCCCAGTCTTCGCGGATACGCCTGTGCAGCCATTCCGCGCAGGCCTCGGCCGTTTCGAGCGCCAGGGCCTGCAATCCGTGAGAGTACAGATAGCGTCCGGCCGTCTTTGCTTCCTCCGATTGCCGGCGAATGCCAGCGCCGGCGGTAACCACGAAGAGCGCGACATGGTCGCGTCGTCCGTCGCGCGCCGGGAGAATGTAATCGCTCAAGCAAAGTTTGTCGCCCAAGTGTTGGCGCTGAAAATGAAACGTGTGAATGGGCGAGGTTGCGTCCGGCGCAAACAGCGCGATCGAATTTCCCTGGCGTTCCGCCTGGAAAAACTGCCACACGGCGGAGATTTTCATGAAGCTCGCACATTCGCGCTTGATCTCCTCCATGGCATTCGAGAGTTCGAGCGCTCGTGCGTCACGCTCCCCCAGTGCCCGTTCGAAGTTGCCGCGGAAGCCAAGGTGACGCCCGAACAGCATGTAGGGATTGACGTAACTCCAGATCTCGCTCAAATCCGGGACGCCGCGGGCTTTGCGGTCGAGGTAAGCGACGGCAGGGATGGGCAGATCCGCGCGGATCTTTGATGAACGCTCTTCGCCGGCGGCCTCGAGCGGGCGGGGCACTAGTTCCTCGACGGCGACCGTCTCCGAGTAGGTGTGCGCAGTCATGATGCTTTCGCGCTTCGCGGGGTCGCTCAGCTCATTCATCAGCCGCAAGCCCGTCATGGCGTCTTTGGCGTAACAAACCGCGGTGTTGTACTGCGGAGCGATTTTCATCCGTGTGAATGTTTCCGAGAGCGCGGCGCCGCCCACCAGCAGCGGAACGCGAATCCCGGCCCCGCGCAGGTCGCCGGCCGTTATGACCATTTGTTGTGCGCTTTTCACCAGCAGACCCGAGAGTCCGATCGCGTCCGGCTGGTGCTCGCTGTGCGCTCTGATCAGCGCTTCGGGCGGCACCTTAATGCCGAGGTTGATCACGTCGTAGCCGTTATTCTTCAAGATGATCTCGACAAGGTTCTTGCCGATATCATGGACGTCGCCCTTTACCGTAGCTAGAATTACTTTCGCACGTTTCTCAATCGTTGCCTTCTCCATGAATTGTTCGAGGTGGTTGACGGCAGCCTTCATCGCTTCGGCCGATTGAAGCACCTCGGCGACGATGAGCTCGTTATTGTTGAAGAGTCGACCGACCTCGGCCATCCCCGTCATCAGTGGGCCGTTGATCACGTCGAGCGGCGCGACGCCCTCGGCGAGCTTGCGGTTCAGGTCTTCGACCAAGCCATCCTTTGAACCTTCAAGAATGTAATTGGAAAGGCGCTGATCGAGCGGCAAATCCTGTGGACGCACTTTCTTGCGCGCCCCGGTCCCACGGAAGTGTTCAGAAATCGCCGCAATATTCAATTGATTGATCTCGGCTCTCTGGTCGCGACTTTGCTCCCGCCAACCGGCCGGCGCGCCGCGAAGCAGCGAGGCTTGCGGGTGGCCATTCGGTATCTCGGCCGGGACCTGATTGAACAGAAGATCCTCGGCGAGTTTCCGCTCTCGCTCGGGAATGGAGGGGAAGCGCTCGATGCGCTCCGCATTCACGATGGCGAGATCGAGGCCCGCCTTGGTGCAATAGTAGAGAAATACTGAGTTGACCACCTCGCGAGCACCGGCTGGCAGGCCGAAGGAAACGTTCGAAATTCCGAGCACGATTCGCACAAACGGGATGCGCTGCTTGATCAGGCGAATTCCCTCGATAGTCTCGACCGCTCCGCCGATATAGTTTTGATCGCCCGTAGCGCAGGGGAATACCAATGGATCAAAGATGATGTTTTCCTGGGGAATGCCATACTTTTCTGTGAGCAGTTGAACGGAGCGTTCCGCAATTTCAAGTTTCCGCTCCCGCGTGAATGCCTGCGCCTGGACCGGGTCCTCATCGATGCATCCCACGATCAAGGCTGCGCCATAGGAGCGGGCCAGCGGACAGACGCGCTCGAATTTCTCCTCGCCGTCTTCGAGGTTGATCGAGTTGATGATGCTCTTGCCCTGGCAATAGGTGAGCGAGAGCTCAATCGACCGGGCGTCGGTCGTGTCGATCATCACCGGGGCTTTGATCTTGCGGATCAGTTGATCGTAGAAGGGAGGAATGTCCTTGATCTCTTCGCGGTCGGTGCTCTGCAGGCAGACATCCACGATGTGCGCGCCACTCTTCACCTGGCGTCGCGCGATTTCCGTGGCTTCTTCCCATTGCTCGGCGGCCACAAGCTTCTTGAACTCACGCGAGCCAATCACGTTCGTGCGTTCGCCCACGATCAGAGGGCGCGTGCTCTGTTCCGCTTCAATGATTTCGATTCCGGAGTAAACGGCCCGATGGTTCGGCTCGTCTGGGCGCCGCGGCTTCTTGCCTCCAGCCATCTGCGCGATGGCCCGGATATGTTGCTCGGTGGTCCCGCAGCATCCTCCCACGATGTTGAGCCAGCCGGAGTCAACGAAACGCGCGAGTTGTTCTGCGAGCGAACTGGGCGTCTCCGGGTAGCTGCCGTCTTCCTGAGGCAAGCCAGCGTTGGGGCAGCACGACACGAACCTGCTGGTCAGCGATTGCAGAGTCCGGATATGGTCGGTCATGAACTCGGGTCCGGTGGCACAATTCAGGCCAACAGAAAGGAGTTTGAGATGGTCAAGCGAAGACCAGAGAGCCTCGATACTTTGGCCTGCGAGCATGGACCCATTCAGTTCGATAGTGACCGAGATCATCAGAGGAATCGGCTCGCCGAGTTCGCGGCTCAACTCCTCGATCGCGAGCACGCCGGCCTTAATGTTGCGGGTGTCCTGGCAGGTTTCGAGCAATAGCAGATCCGCGCCTCCCTCGATCAGCCCGCGCGCCTGCACGGAGAAATTCTTGCGGAGTTCATCGAAGCTAATCCCTCCGGTGACACTGATGGCTTTTGTG
>Ga0209526_10000019_pt1 | contig 89887 bp, 83 predicted proteins | sample JacPinW_OM2H0_M1_FD_188566 | JGI IMG/M metagenome (GOLD analysis project Ga0209526, IMG submission 188566) | Forest soil microbial communities from Algoma, Ontario, Canada - Jack Pine, Ontario site 1_JW_OM2H0_M1 (SPAdes) (version 2) | ecosystem: Environmental > Terrestrial > Soil > Boreal... | reverse complement strand
AGAGGCGTACCAAGCGCAAGCGGAGAGACGCAAACTCGAAACATCGGCATCCTCTCTCGAAGATTTTTATCGTTCGTTGCAAATGCGTGCCAAAATCGGCCTCGCCGACTCGTTTTCAATTCCTCGCGTAGCGCAGCTCACCCAAAAGACGAACCAGTTCAATTTGACCACGCGCCGGTACACTGAGGCCGAGATCGCTGCCATCAGCCGGGACCCCGACTGCGCCATCTGGTGGCTGGATTTGTCTGACCACTTTGGCCCTAACGGGATAGTCGGAGTTCTTATCCTGAGGCGCCAATCGCCGGATACTTGGCTGATTGATACGTTTCTATTGAGCTGCCGCGTCATGGGCCGCACAGTAGAGAATGCTTTTCTGTCGGTCGTGGCTGGCGAACTCGGAACGGCCAAGCTCATTGGAGAGTTCAGACCTACAGCAAAAAATCTTCCGGTCCGAGATCTTTATCAACGGCTGGGTTTTCGATCGCTACGGCACGCCGAGGACGGCGAATTCTGGGAGTTGGATTTGGCGAGCACTTCCTTGAAACCGCCGCTGTGGTTCGACATAGACATCGTTCGCAATGGCGTAGCCGCATGATGATGCCTGGAACCCCGGACGTGCGAAACTGATTCCGTCGCGCTCGCTGACGGAGATCCTGACCCTAGCGATAAGAGAGAGTGTTCGGTGGAAACTTTCGAAGAGATACAATCAATCATTTCTGCCAACCTGAATGTGCCAACGGCCAGCATTCGCCCTGATTCGAAGGCATCGGATTTCTCGGAATGGGACTCCTTGCATCATCTCGTACTCGTCATGGATATTGAGCAAAAGTTTGCATTCAATTTTTCGCTTACGGAAATCGCAGAGTTGGATTCCGTAGAGAAAATTGTGAAGGCTATCCAGAAACGAGTCAAAACTTGAGCTCTTTCGCGTCAGTCACCCCGGCCACACTCCACAGCGCGCTGAACGGCCTCAAACGACGAAACGCGGGGCAAAAATCGCTCACCAATTACTTCCTCCAGCATCTGGACGGAGTTGAGAACCTGCGGATGTTCGAGTCGGAAAAGAGCCTGTGTTTTTTTTTCGATGAATGGGACTTTGCCAGGCTTCATTTCTACACATTCGATGCCGCGAGTCTTGAGGTGGAGCTACAGGGGCTGAACTGGCCGCCCATTGTGGTTGTGGATTGGATCTCCAAAGAGGGTCCTACTCCCGCAGACATGTTGTTTACCAGTTCGGGCTTTCGGCTTCACGCCATTTATGACCGCATCTTTTGCCGCAATCTGAGACGCGAAAGCCCAGAGACAATCGCGAGCCTGGCCAGTGATAAAGACACTGATGCCATCCATTACTCGCTGCTGCGCGTGTTTGACAAGTATGCCGACCACATCATCTCTATCGAGGAGCTTCGTGAATTGATCGGGCAGCGGCAAGTGGTTGTTACGCGTGACGCGCAGGGCAAAATCGAAGGGTTCGTCATTTTCCCGATCAGCGGTCAAAGTTGCCACTTCAACTTTCTCTATAGCAGCGGTGGGCCCGCGCGATTGGCTCATCTGTTGGCAAGTTTCTACGGGACCTTGTTCGAGCGCGGCGTGCAATCTGGAGTTGGTTGGGTTCGGCGAACGCGACCGCAGGTCTTAAGGCTTCATCAGTCCTTCGGTTGGAGAACGGATGGATTGGTGGACTACATCTACATGAGGTAAGGAGCGGGAATTGTGCAGTCCCGTACTTTCTGAATGCAAATCAACGTACTTGAATATTTCGTGAAGACGGCGGAGCGGTGGCCGTCGAAGCTCGCCGTTGCAGATAGTCAGCAAGAATGGAGCTTTGAGAGACTGAGGCGGCGCGCAGGGGCGATCGCTCGACAGATTGTGAAGTTTACCGAGGCGACCAACCTGCCCATCGCGGTTTATCTCCCCAAGGCGAATGAAGCGATCGCTTCTTTCTTGGGTGTCCTGTTCAGCGGCAATTGCTACGCACCGCTCGACGTCAAGGCGCCGGTCAGCAGAACTCAGGCAATCTTGGGTCAATTGGAGCCAAGTCTTATCTTGACGACGAAGGAACTCGGAGCGCAATTGCAGAGCGCCGGTGTCGCCTCGCCTCACATACTCATTTTGGATGACCTGCAGGATGAGGAGGGGCCGATTCCAGATCGCTGGCAAGAGTGTATCGATACAGATCCGGTTTACATCATTCACACGTCGGGATCGACAGGAAAACCTAAGGGGGTCGTGGTCACGCATCGCGGAGTGATTGATTACATTGACTGGGCCCGTGACACCTTCAAGATCGACGAGCACTGCGTTATCGGCAACCAGGCCCCACTGATCTTCGATAACTCGACTCTCGATCTTTACCTTTGTTTTGCCTGTGGAGCAACCTTGCGTTTGACGCCGGAAGAGCTTTTCCTCTTCCCGGTGCGGTTGCTGGAGTATCTGGCCGACAAGTCCATCAATTTCATCTTCTGGGTGCCCTCAGTCATGGTGGCTGTCGCAGACAAGAGAGTCCTCGACCGAGTTAAGGGGCTTCATCTGGAAAAGATTTTGTTTGCTGGGGAAGTCATGCCAGCCAAACATCTCAACGTTTGGCGCTCTCGATTCCCAAACGCTTTATTTGCAAATCTATATGGGCCAACCGAAATTACAGTCGATTGCACGTATTACATTGTTGACCGCGACCTTGGTGATGACGAGCCGGTCCCCATTGGCCGACCCTGTCGCAATTCGGATATCTTGATCCTGAATGAACAGAACGAGGCGTGCCAGACAGCGGAGCGAGGCGAGTTATGTGTGCGAGGCACTTCGCTCGCCGCGGGCTATTGGAACCAACCCGTCCAGACAGCCGCAGCGTTCGTTCAAAACCCCCTAAACCCCCACTACCCCGAACTGATTTATCGGACGGGCGACTTGGTTTATAGGAACGAAAATGGCGAAATCATCTATGTGGGTCGCAAAGATTTTCAAGTAAAGCATATGGGTTATCGAATCGAACTAGGTGATATCGAGCATTTCGTCTTGCAAGTTCCAGGTATTCGGAATAGTTGCGTTCTCTATCATTTCGGGGAAAAAAAGATCATTCTTGTGTATGAGGCCGAGTCTGATATTGATCCCGGTTTCATCCGCAATGAACTTGCCCGGAACCTGCCCAAGTACATGTGGCCTTCAGTGTTCCTGTTCCGTCTCGAACTGCCCCGCACTCCGAATGGTAAGATCGACCGGCAACAGCTGATGACAGAATATGGGAAATGACCATGGAAAACGTTATCGCGATCCTCAAAAATATTCGACCCGAGTTTGACTATGCCGGTGTCGATGATTTCTTTGCACACGGCATGCTGGATTCCTTCGACTTGACGGTATTGGTTTCGTCGTTGGAGGAGCGTTTCGGCATCTCCATTGATGGTGTAGACATCGTACCGGAGAACTTCCGCAGTACTGAAGCAATCGTTTTGTTGCTCAAGAAATATGGAGCGGCGACTTAACACGCGGAAATGGTGCCGTTGCTCCTGGCCGGTCTGATTTGAACGCCTTTGAATATTGGATCACAGACTGCCAAAAGTTCGACCTTTCTTGATTCTGGCGTCTTCTAAAAAGGCGAGTGACTCGGTGAACACAAAAGAGAACCGCATGCTTGCGTCGCAGAGCAAACTCACCTTGCGGTCTGAACCTAGTACGCAGCACTCAGACGGCGCTGCCCAATTGTCCAAGTTGACGTGCCAGGGCAGCGAGCCCGGTCACGGGGGCCTTCTGATTGTAAATGCCGACGATTGGGGACGAGATAAGGAAACCACCGAGCGGATGTTTGAATGCGTCCTTCACGGATCGGTCTCCTCGGTAAGTGCCATGGTCCTGATGGAGGATTCGGAGCGGGCGGCGGCGATAGCTCGGGAGCGAGGGATCGATGCCGGACTTCATCTAAATTTTACGACGCGGTTTTCGGTGCCGAACTGTCCAAGTCAGCTCTCCGAACGCCAACAAGAAATCGCTGGCTATTTGCTGCGGCGCCGGTTTAATCGGATGGTTTTTCATCCCGGACTTATGCGCTCCTTCGAATATGTCGTGAAAGCTCAAATCGACGAGTTCGGTCGCCTGTACGGGGTGTCGCCAGACCGAATCGATGGTCACCACCACATGCATCTCTGCGCCAACGTGCTTTTGGGGACACAACTTCCCCCGGGAACGGTGGTTCGGCGAAACTTCTCATTTCAGCCCGGAGAGAAGAGCCTGGTAAATCGGCTCTATCGCAAAGCTGTGGACCACAAGCTGGCTCGGCGCCATCGCCTCGTTGATTTCTTGTTTTCGTTAGCACCGCTTGAACCTAGAGGACGCCTGGAGCGGATTCGCTCACTCGCTCGCGAGTTTATTGTCGAAGTCGAGACACATCCGGTTAATGAAGATGAATATCGATTCCTCAAAGGAGACGAGGTCGTTCGCTGGAGGGAAGATGTTCCTATTGCGCCGCGTTTCGCTACACCTGGGGAAGGATGCGGAAGGAGAATCGATGCAAAAAGTTCTTAAGAGGCAGTGCCTCGGCCACATCGCTCAAGTCAATTCTCGGAATATTGGAAAATTTTACGTCTTACCGAAGTGTGGCCTGGGCGGACGTCGGAGGGATCGCTATGCAGCAACCTGAATGTTTATCCATTGTGATACCTGCCTACAACGAACAGGGTACGCTGGAGACCGTAGTGCAGAGAGTCCTGAAGGTTCCACACCTTCTCGAAGTCGTGATCGTTAACGATTGTTCCAGCGACGCCACGGGCAAGGTCGCCGAAGAACTGGCACGCGTACATCCGAAGATTAAAGTGCTACACCAGCCAGCGAACCGCGGAAAGACGGAAGCCTTGAAAACCGGCTTCGCGAGCACTCGAGGCGACATCGTGATCGTGCAGGATGCCGATTTAGAGTACGACCCCTCGGATATCGGGGAAGTGGTCGCCCCCATTCTCGCGGGTGAGGCTGACGTTGTCTACGGATCGCGTTTCCTAGTTCGTAGGACTGCACGGGTGTTGTACTTCTACCATTATCTTGCCAACAAGGGACTGACCTTTCTTTCGAACCTTTTCACGAATGTAAACTTGACCGACGTCGAGACTGGATACAAAGCCTTCAGGGGCGACATCATCCGCGAGATGAGAATCACGAGTAGTGGTTTCGGATTCGAGATTGAGGTTACGGCAAAAGTCGCCAAGCTAGGCTGCCGCCTCTACGAAGTACCGATCTCATACTTTGGCCGGACTTACGAAGAAGGAAAGAAGATCGGCACAAAGGACGGCGTTGCCGCACTTTGGTACATCGTCAAGTTCAATCTATTCTGCAGCCTGGAGCACTCGTATCGGCTTCTGCCAGCCTTCGGCCCAGCTCTTTTCCCGAGTGTGGATCGCGAGGGTTATAACAGGCCTAGTGGGAAAGGTGTGACGCTTTCGGATTAGACGCTCGCGCCCTGTTGCTAGATACTGAAAAATTCCCGGAAAATCCTTTGAAACACGTGAGTTCATAAATGCTTTCCGAATTAGGCTTGAATTCGAAGGAAGGGTGTGTGGGCCAAGTGGCTGAAGCGACGAGCACGAACGTGGTTCGAACGCGCACGGCCGATTACCGTCGCGCAACAGTCTTGGCATTCATCCTTTGTGGACTGTTTACCCTTGCGGGCCTGCTTGTTCCACCCTCACTGTCGCATGACGCGGGCTGGGGCATGCAGGAGTGGCGCACTCTTGCAGCTGGCGGTCCGATCAATACCATGATCAGCCCGGACCCGGCAGACATTTCCCGCGATCAGGCCAGCCGTGTGACCTGGTGGAGTCCGGGGCAGTATTTGATTCCGGGCATTTTGACTCTGCTTGGTCTTCGGCTCGGCACGGCGCTTACCATTACCGCCGGCGCCTCTCTGCTGTGCTGCCTTCTCGGCTGGATTCATGTTGCTAAACACTTCGCGCTCAGTCCGCGAACGGCAACGCTCGTAGTGGCATTTATTGGTACCTTTCGATATTCGACGCTACCGTTCGGCATATACAATGGCGGCGAAATCCTGCTGCAAGGTATTACGCCATGGCTCATCCTGACGGGTTGCCGTGTTCCCTCCATGAGTGCTCTTCGGGCTGCTGGGCTGGCGTGCCTTGCAGTTTGGATAGCCTTCTTCGCAAAGCTAACCGGAGTGATGGTGGCCAGCGCAGCTCTTCTTACTGGTGCTGTCGAGGCTCTCATACGTCTGAGACGGATCACCGCTGGTATGCTGGCCGGTGCCGTTGGGGCGAGCTTTGCTTTTGGATCGCTCTACGTTGTGTGGTTTTCGCGCGGCACAACCCCGGCAAGCGGTACCGGATGGTCATTTCGCTTTGGCGATGTCTTTTTCGCTCTGGCTGCACCTTGGGGCGCCGGGATTTCGTGGGGGGATATGCTGGCGGCGCTGCTGCGGCGGTCAGCATTGGACGAACCTATCGAAGGTCGCCTACCTTCCGCAGTTCTATGGTTGCTCCTGCCGCCCGTCCTTCTCTTCGTGACGGTAATCGTAAAAGGTTGGAAACTATGTGCTGGTGACGCGAATCTAAGCAGACTCTTGAAGATCGCCGCCGGCTTCTATGCTGTCTGTGCATTGGCCATGAGCGCGATTTTCCTGCGCGGGGGAGACGTAAGTTTGGAAGAGCGGCACCTGCGTGCGGCTGGAATGCTAATTTTCGTGTGCGTATTAGCAGTAGCCGACCGTCTGCCATCGAACTCAGTGAGTCGCGTGGCCGTAGGCGCTCTTTGTGGTTTCATGTCTCTTTACGGTTGTTTTGCCTTTGCCCATCATGCCTGGTCCACGAAGCAGGGAGAGATCGATCACTACAGCCGAACACATCAAGCCAGTGTCGATGAGAGCGCCATCGAGTTTGCCAGAGCCGCATTCGCACGCGAGGGGCGCGACGCCCTTTTTGTCCTTCCGTCACCGGACGTCGCCTGCGCGTTCTCACCAAGCGCCCGGATTCTGTCAAACCATATCAAGTTTGAATCCGATGCAGCTATCCTGGCACGGACGTATCGCGGCAAAGTGCGAGGCCGGCTATATGTGATCGTGCCGACAGGGATAGCGCAGTCCGCCAAAGGAACCCTGCTTCTGAAGGAGTTTATAGATTATCCCCTCGATGCATGGGAGATGCACAATTTGGGAAGCAGCACAGTGTTTGTCCAAGAAGGAACCGGCGCTCAGAACTAGAATTGGCCGCACACTGAGGTACGTCGACCTGCTGCCCGCGCTGAGAACGGCTGCTGGACAGGGAATGCGTGTCGTCAAAGCAGACAAGATGCGTCCCGGCAAGAAAACGGAATCCAAGTAATCGGCGGGGCAACGGCGGAGGCCCTAAAGCAGAGTGACAGGAAGAACTAACTTGCAATCGGGTACAGATCAGGGGCGCAAGGTACAAGCCGTTGTTTTGGTGGGTTTTGCGGAAGCCATGTCAGCTCCGGAAGTGGTATGGAGCCTCGTGGACGCAGGTTTCCGCGTAGTTGCTTTTGCGCGCAGAGGGCGGGCGTCCGCTTTGCGCTACAGCCGGCATATCGTATGCCATGAGATCTGCGCACCAGAGTCAAACCTGCAGGAGGCCCTTTCAGACTTGCACTCCCTGTTGAACTCCCTCAGCACTGAAACTGACGGTGCTCAGCTGATACTGTTTCCCCTCGATGACAAAGGGGTCTGGCTATGCAGCAAGATACAGCTTGAGAATCGCTGGCTGCTGGCTGGACCGCATGGTGCTTGTGCTGACCTAGCTCTAAATAAGAGTTTGCAAGTTGAGGCGGCACGCGATGCTGGCTTTAACGTGCCCAAAACCGTGTTGGCTCGAACGGCGAAGGACCTGCTTGATTTTAGTGCCGCGGAATCATATCCCGTCATCCTGAAGGCTGCCGACTGTGTCCCCGAATATCAAGGGCGCGTGCGCTCATGTCGGAAATGGATATGCGCAAACCTGGTCGAATTAGAGTGCGCCATTGCAGAATGGGGAGAGCGCGTCCCGCTTTTAGCTCAGACTTTCATCACAGGAGTGGGCGAAGGCGTCTTTGGCCTTGCAGCACCCGACGGAATCAGGGCTTGGAGTGGTCATCACAGAGTAAGGATGATGAATCCTCAGGGCTCAGGATCGAGCGCCTGCGCTTCACAGCCGGTGCCTCACGATCTAAGATCCAAAGTGGAGGCGTTGATCACGAAAGCGGGATGGCGTGGTTTGTTCATGATTGAACTTCTCCGCGACGATTCAGGAAAAGTCTGGTTTGTCGAGCTCAATGGCAGGCCTTGGGGCAGCATGGCGCTTTGTCGCCGCCAGGGGCTTGAGTACCCCGCATGGCACATCGAGTTGGCAATGGATGAGCGATCGCGGGCTGGTTCGGCCGTACCCTCCGGCCCCGGTATCGTCTGCCGACACGCAGGTCGCGAGTTTATGCACCTGCTCTTCGTACTGAAGGGCGCGAAGTCGAAGGCACTCAACAAATGGCCGTCGTTTTGGAAAACCATCAGCGACGTTGTCCAGTTTCGTCGAAAAGATGGCCTTTACAACTGGCGGCGTGATGACCCGAAAGTGTTCATCGCTGATTTCTACTTCACGATTCACGACAACATTTTCAAGTCCAGAAGCTGAGAGCCAATGGAAGTCCTTGCTGCTTGTCATGTGCACTCCAAGTGGTCGTACGACGGAAGCTGGTCGCTTGAAGCGTTGAGCGCCAGGTTCGAAAGCCGTGGCTACCGGCTCTTGATGATGACCGAGCACGACCGCGGGTTTACAGCGGCACGGCTCGATCAGTATCGAAAAGCTTGTTCTCAAGCGAGTTCCGGCGAATTCCTAGTGATGCCTGGTATCGAGTACAGTGACGCGGCGAACCGCGTGCATGTTCTCGTGTGGGGACCTGTCCCGTTCCTGGGAGAGGGTCTACCCACAAGCGAGATGTTGGAGGCAGTTAAGGCTGCCAATGGGTTGGCTGTGCTTGCCCATCCTTCCAGACGAGATGCGTGGAAGTCTTTCGAGCCATCCTGGGCCGACCGGTTGTTGGGCATCGAAGTCTGGAATCGAAAGTATGATGGCTGGGCTCCAAGCCGAACGGCTCCCGCGTTGGTGCAAATGGCCGGTGCAATCCCATTTGTGGGGTTGGATTTCCATACGCAACGGCAGTCATTTCCGCTGGCCATGGAGCTGGACGTTCAGGGAGAGGTCTCCGAAGAAACGGTGCTCGACTCATTGAGGTCGCGCCGGTGCAACGCACGAGCATTCCGACTTTCATTGAGCCAGAACATGGTTCGCAAGGCGTTGCCTGTCCTGAACATGGCCGAGCGGAGTAGAAAGATGGGAGCCTCAATTGCAAAGCGCTCGAGAGGTCGTGGCACAAAGTGACGTACGCCGGTGTAAGAATTGTTGCGGTACGCTCTCATCTCAGGTGAACTGTGCCTGTCTCGCAAATCCCTCATATTAATGTCTGTATCTGCACTTTCAAGAGGCCGGAGCTCCTAAGGCAACTGTTGGAGCGATTGGGCAGCCAGCGTAGGGACGGGCTGTTCACTTACTCCGTGGTTGTGGCCGACAATGACCCCGCGCAGTCTGCGCAGCAGGTAGTGGCCGCACTTTCCTCCACTTCTTCTGTGCACGTGACCTATTGCTGTGAATCGCAACCGAATATCGCACTGGCGCGGAACAAAGCGTTACAACATGCCGAAGGCGATTTCATCGCATTCATCGACGACGATGAGTTTCCGAAAGGCGATTGGCTCTGGCATCTATTCAAAACCTGTGTGAGGTACGGAGTAGACGGGGTTCTCGGGCCGGTGAAGCCGCATTTTGAGTTTGACCCACCAGGATGGGTCAAGAAGGGTAAATTCTTCGACCGGCCGACGTTCGACACCGGATATAGAGTGAACTGGGATGAAGCTCGCACCGGCAATGTCCTTTTCAAGAGAGACATCTTGAATGCCGTCGATATCCCGTTCCGATCCGAATTTGCTACTGCGGGAGAAGATGTGGACTTCTTCCGGCGGATGATGGAGAAAGGGCGCGCGTTTGTTTGGTGCAACGAAGCCGTCGTCCATGAAGTGGTTCCAGCTTCGCGCTGCACACGAAGTTATCTGCTGAAGCGTGCCCTGCTCCGTGGCAGCAATTTTCACAAACATCCAGCGGACCGCCTCAAGAACGCAACGAAGTCCTTGATCGCTGTGCCGTGCTATACGCTGGCGCTGCCTATTCTCGCCCTTTTCGGGCAACACTTGTTTATCAAGTATCTCATTAAGCTTCTTGACCACGGCAGCCGGCTTCTCGCGTTTGTTGGATTGAGTGCTGTGACGCGACGGCAGACGTGATCGAAGCGCGTGCCGTCAGACCGATTTTCTTAAGCTGCGAGCTTGTTTGGTGTCACCGCACGGAGGCAAGATGCGTACGCGGACGATTCCCACGAGTCTTCAGCGTGCGTAGTCAATTTACGATTGCCGGAAACTACGGAGCAGAGTGAATGGAAAGCCATCCTATTGAGATAAGCGTTAAGGGGAAGTGGGTCAGAGTTCCTGCGTTGGACTCTAACGGTAAGACGATCGTCGTTAGGGGAAAATGGATTAAGCTGGCCTACATTCATGATGAGTGGTGGTTGGATACAGAACTTGATGATCCCGAAGCTTGTGTGAAAAAATTGAAAGAGCAGCGGTCTCCTGGACTGCGCGCTGATATCTTTACTTTCTCGCAGAAGCTACCTGGATCGCTCCCCCGATATGTTTATGCAAAGGAGTGGGATAGCGTTGCCGCGGTCCACACCACTAGCTTTAAGGACTGGTGGGAGAAACTACCGCAGGAGAGTCGAAAGAATGTACGAAGATCACAAAAGCGAGGCGTAGAGATTAGAATCAAACCCTTTGATGACGACCTGATTAAAGGAATCATTGGAGTGAACAATGATTCCCCAACACGGCAACGAGGGCCCAACGTTCACTACGGCAAGAGTTTTGATCAGGTAAAAAAGGATTATTCAGCATTTCTTGATCGAAGCGACTTCATTTGCGCGTTTCTTGGGGACGAACTAATTGGATTTTTGAAGATAGTCTATAGAGGAGAGGTCGCTGCAATACTGAATTTGACGACAAAGGCGAGTCACAATGATAAAAGACCAGCCAACTCGTTGATTGCAAAGGCCGTTGAACTCTGTGAAACGAAAGGAGTCTCTTACCTGACCTACGGACTGTTTAACTACGGAAATAAGCGGGATAGTCCTTTGCGGGAATTCAAGAGCCGAAATGGATTTGAAGAGATAATGACACCGAGATTCTATGTCCCCTTGACGACATGGGGGATGCTTACCATGAAGGTAAAGCTCCATCGTGGGCTTTTAGGGATTCTTCCTCACCGCGTGATTACGCTGGCGGTCAATGCGCGCACGAAATGGTATAGTATTAAACACTCATATAAGCCGGTGTAGCTCAGTGCTAGAGCGGCCGAATTGTATTCGGCAGACGGAGCGTTCAACTCCTCCCGCCGGCTCCAAAACTCTAACCCCTGGGCGACCTTTCCAGTATCCTCCCAGCATGAATTGAGCGTATGCCAGGAATCTTTGGTCTCATAACTAGAATGCCGCGCCAGTGGGCGGAGCTACAGCTGCAACGGATGGTTGAGCCTCTTCGCCACCAGTCTTTCTACGGTGCAGGAACGTCGGTTGAGGAAGCCTTAGGGGTATACGTCGGATGGACCGTGCGAAAGAAGTCCTTTTCTGACGGTATGCCGCTCTGCAATGAACGAGGTGATGTGTCGCTCATCTTTTCCGGAGAGGAGTTCCCCGAACCGGGAACTCCTCTCCGCCTCAAGGAGAGGGGACACAGCGTGGCATTGGACGGGCCTTCTTATCTCGTTCACCTTTACGAGGAGGACCCTTCCTTCCCGGCGGGTCTGAACGGAAGATTTCATGGGATCCTCACCGACCGGACCCGCGGAACAACGACGCTCTTCAATGACCGTTACGGACTGCAACGTATTTATTTTCATGAATCGAAGGACGCCTTTTATTTTGCTGCGGAAGCGAAGGCCATCCTTGCGGTCTGCCCCGAACTTCGGAGAGTGGACTTGCGAGGATTGGGGGAATTCATCGCATGCGGCTGTGTGATGGAAAACCGGACACTTTTCGAAGGCGTCCGCGTGCTTCCGCCCAGCTCAGCCTGGGTTTTTCGCAATGGTTCAATCGAGCGAAAAGAATCGTACTTCAATCCACAGGAGTGGGAGAACCAGCCCTCTCTTGCGCCAGAAGCTTATTATCAAGAGCTCAAGCAGATCTTCTCGCGCAACCTGCCTCGGTACTTCGATAGTCAGGAGCGGATAGGGATGTCCCTGACTGGCGGGCTAGACACCCGCATGATCATGGCGTGGCACAAATCGCCGGCGAAATCTCTTCGCTGCTATTCCTTTGGGGGTTCCTACCGCGAGTGTCAGGACGTCATTGTGGCGCGACAAGTGGCCCATGTTTGCGGCCAGAACCACGAGGTAATCCCACTGGGACAGGAGTTTCTCTCGCAATTCCCGCAATACGCTGAACGCACGGTCTACCTTAGTGATGGATGCGCTGACGTCACTCGAGCCGCCGATCTTTATGCCAATGAACGGGCCCGGGAGATAGCGTCTTTGAGGATGACGGGGAATTATGGCAGCGAGGTCCTCCGCCGGACGAAGCCACTCCGGCCGAACGGGCCCACTCCGGCATTCAAGCCGATCCAGCCGATGCCAGGGCTTTTCCGTCAAGAGTTCCTCCCCCATATCAATGCTGCCAGGGAGACTTACGCGAATTCGCTTCAGACGCGTGCAGCTTCTTTCGCTGTCTTTCGACAGGCCCCCTGGCACCACTACGGCCTCCTGGCACTGGAGCAAACCCAACTCAGCGTGCGGACCCCATTTCTCGATAATGACCTAGTCCGGACGGTCTTCCGGGCGCCGCAATCAGCGCTCGAAAGCAACGATGTTTCCCTGCGCCTTATTTCCGAGGGCAACGTCGAGCTAGGTCGCATTCGTTCTGATCGTGGCTTGGTCGGCGATGAGGGCCGTATGCTTGCGGCGATTACCCGCGGCTACCTAGAATTCACATTCAAGGCAGAATATGCATATGACTACGGCATGCCCCAGAGGGTGGCACGAATCGATCACCTTTTCTCGGCTCTCCGCCTCGAGCGGCTCTTTCTCGGCAGGCACAAGTTCGCCCATTATCGCGTGTGGTACCGCGACGCATTGTCTGGGTACGTCCGGGAGATGCTGCTCGACCAGACAACGCTGTCGAGGCCTTACGTGGAGAAGAAAATGGTAGAGACAATGGTGACAGGGCACCTCAAAGGAAATCGGAACTACACCACCGAGATCCATAAGTTGCTGAGCTTGGAACTCATACATCGTCTCTTTCTTGATGCGAAATGAAATGCTATTGGCGAAGCTCATACTTTATCAACGTGGATAATCGCCCAGAAGTTAATCGGGACGGCAAGTTTGTAAGTATCGCGAGAGGCAGTCGCATGATGACGACAACCGGCAGCAAGGCTCGTTGTACTCCAGCACTCGATTTTGCGAAAGGGACTCTGGCCCTGATCATGGTGCCCCAACTAAAAACTGCTATGGCACGTTTTCCTTTATTTCGACTGACTCAAAGTTCCTCACCAACGGCACGCAGGGAAACCCGGTAATGGGTCGCCTGATTGCCACTGTCTTTTGTGCCTTAGTGATCTGGAAGCTTTTCCGACTCAATCGGGAAGGGGAAGGGGAGGTCCGGACCTCAAAGGCGCTTTGGCTTCCCACATTCTGGTTGTTTATTAGTTCATCGCGTAATTTCTCCGAATGGCTCCATTTGGCACCGGGCGGTGGCTCGCAACGCTATCTCGAAGGAAGCCCACTGGACCGGGCCGTGCTTTCGGCCGTTCTTGCGTTCGGCGTAATCGTGCTCCTCGGCAGGGCCCGGCGAACCGGGATGCTCTTGAGGTCAAATCTTCCGATCCTGCTCTTTTTTTTGTACTGCGGTACAAGCGCCATGTGGTCTGACTTCCCCGACGTGTCATTCAAGCGGTGGTTCAGGGCTTTGGGTGATGTAGTTATGGTCCTAATCGTGCTGACCGATCCAGACTGGGTCACTGCGCTCAGACGACTTTTCACACGCCTAGGTTATGTGCTCATACCTGTTTCTATTTTGTTTGACAGATATTATCCCGAGTACGGGCGCGTATTCAGTCACTCAGGGGATCCCTCTTGGACAGGTGTGGCGACTGAGAAGAACGCTCTTGGGGTACTCAGCTTGGTTTTTGGATTGGCATTCCTCTTTTACTTCCTCCAAATCTACCGGGAGGACAAGAGCCCCCACAGGAGAGGGCGGCTGATCGCCTACGGTACCATTGTCGCGATGGCATTTTATCTGCTCACGGGATCTAAATCTGCTACGGCTTTGGCTAGTTTCTTCCTAGCCGGAGTTCCCATGGTGTTGACCTTTCTGTTTCGATGGGCTCGAAAACCTGCATTCGTGCACGCTATGGTGTTCGGGGTTCTGGGGGTTTCCATTTCTGCCCTTTTCCTTAACATCGGCACGGGGATGCTGGAGGAGATGGGTAGAGATGCAACGCTGACCGGCCGGACCGCCATCTGGCACGCTGCCCTCAGCCTGGTCCAAAATCCCATCGTCGGAATGGGTTTCGAGAGTTTCTGGGTCGGGCCGCGATATGACGAAATGGCGACCCTGACTGATATGCCGTTGAACCAAGCACACAATGGTTACATTGAGGTCTTCTTGAATTTGGGATGGATAGGGGTCGCACTCCTGGCTCTCGTTCTCATCGCCGCGTATGGCCGAATCGTTTCTGCACTACGTCGGATGACACCGGTAGCCAGCCTCCGGCTGGCGTACTTCATGGTCGCGATCTGTCAAAATTTCACTGAGGCAAGTTTCAAGATGATGCATCCCGCCTGGATCGCCTTCCTCATCGCGGCAATGGCAATCCCGGATGCCCCCCGTCCAGACGAATTGCCTCCACTCGGCCTCGGTCATGCTGGCGAACTTGCACACGCTAAACCAGGGGCCACCAGAATTCCAGTTCCAGCTGGGAGGCACAATGCTAACCCTGTTAGCCGCAAAGATCTACTGCGGACGCGGCAATCATAGAATCCTTGCTCAAAACGCCGGCCCACTGGCGGGGAGAGACCTGGAGGTAGCGGAGTTGCTGCTGCCTCCAAACACGGGTTGTAAGTTATTGAACGGTCCAGCGAAGTCAGGCTCGACCAATAAGTTATGTAACAGAGGGTAGTTCGCTTATTGAACGACCCCAGTGAGATTTGTTGGAGGATTGGGCTTAGAAGGCGGCGGCGAGGACCCGCCGTAACAGGTACGCGCGTCGAATGCTAACGCGCTTCCTGTGCCGTCCGGGTTTCCGCCCAGGACGTTCAGGTAGCAAGCCATCGCCGGATTCGCGTTGACGTGACCGCCCCAAGCCGTGTTGAGACCCGAACCCGCGCACTGGGAAGCGTTCGTAGCCGCGAGGCCATTGAACTTGCCTGCGGTGTTCAACGTTCCAGCACATTGGCCGACGTTGCCGTTCGTCACATCTGGGCCAATGGAGGGCCAGGGAATCGAACCAAACCAGGAAGGCTTGCCGGACAAGTAAAAAGATGCGGGAAAGGATGACTGCCCTGCCCCCGTATTACCCACCGTTGGAATTGCAATCGGATATACTGGAGCGCTCGTCGGCACTTCTGAGGCGTTAAACTGAGTTGTGCCGTTTACGACATCCCAGTTGCCCCATCGCAGCATCGTAGAAATAGCTAATGGGTCGGGTGGCTGCGAGCCGTATCCTGCACCAAGTTCCCAAATTGTCCCGGAACCGAAGCCTTGGGTGTCTTGATATTTAGTGTGATAACCGGGAGTCCCCAGGACGTTCGCAACATTGACTGAGTACCGCGTGCCATAGCCAGAAACAAAGGGTACTACCTGCGTAGCCTTTGCTGTGATTGCATTGCATTGTCCATTGGCGCATGAGTCCCAACCCCAGATAAAGTTACGGAACTTTGTCATGTTGAGATGCGCGCCATGGTCGGCATCGTCAATGGTCTTGTTTATTGCGTTGCCTTCAAGCAGCTGGAAGTCATCCCCTGCGCTGTGGGCAACAGTCGCAAACCCCATAAGGTCATTGGAGGCGGTACCGTTATATTGATTCACAGAATAGTTGTACGCGAATACGGCACCGTCGTCAGGGCCGTCGTTCAACCAGCAGATATGTACCTTATGACAAATGTTGTTCTGTATGACGTTGTTTCCCCCAGTATTTACGTAGAATCCGGCATTGTCTCCGTAGCTTGTCGGGTTGCCATACATATAATTGTTCTGGAACAGATCGTTAAAGCCGCCATTAGCCGCCACGGAGTGTGCGCCGACGTTTGAAATTTTGACACCACTTACCCAGCTTTGAAAACTGTTGGAGTAAAACACCCCATCGGAAACACTTAGTGCGGCTGACCCGTCGATAGAAAGATCCTCGACACCTACTTGAATGATGGGCTGAATTACGATGGCCTGCGGGCTTTGTCCTGCCGCCCAGTTCGGGTGGTGTAGGGGCTGACTGATCGTTACCACCTTTCCATTGACCGCCGTGACCTGGACAACTTCCTGCTGCCATGCAGGTCCACTACGCCAGGACGCTCCGTCAGCACTTTCATTCGCGATGTTGCAACCAACCCCCGGGGCAGACCACGGTGTTGAACACTGAAAGTAGTTCCCGTTGTCGATGGGGCTTCCCGTGGTGCAGGCCGAACCGCTAAAGCCCGTGTCGCACTGGTTCAAAATCAGAATTGATTGTCCAGCAATGATTCCCGACACGTTGTCCAAGGTAATTTGTGTAGCCCCCTGTCCGTATCCCGCTGTCCAGTTAGCAACATGGGGAGTACCACCCTGCCCTCGATACGTCCCATCACCGTTGGCGCAGAGGAAACCACTTTGGCCGTTGCAACCGCTCGCCCCTCCGCTGAAATTCAGTTGCGTGGCATTGGCCCCTTGTCCTCGCAGGACAAGATGTCCACCGGGGAAAAGAACTCCACTCGAAAGATTGAACGTGCCAGCCCCGAGTACAACAACGCCACCGTTAGAATGAGCTGATTGGCAATTTGCTAATGCGGTCTGGATTGTAGCTCCGCTTCCTGAGTACGCATTGATAGTTTGGCATATCGGCCAGTTGGTATCGGGAAGTCCACTGGGGATGCCTGCTCTGGTCCAATCCATGGCGTTGCTGGGGCTGATGATCCCGGACGATAGCTGTTGTGCATGCACAATGGTTGAAAAGATCATGAGGAACAATAAAGGCGATAGGGTGCGTTTCATTCTTAGTCAAACTCCTTCACGCGTTACGAAGGCACTCTGCTCCTGACACAAGCGGCGCCTAAAGTGACTGATCCTAAACAGTCTTCTGAACTAACAGTAAGTCTCGATTGGAAAGCGACACCACTGGCCTCGGGTACAGATTTAGGCCAGTGGAAAGACCAGGTTCGCTCCCCGCAAACAGGTCCACTTGGAAGCACCTCTCTGGCGGCTTATCTGACAGTCGGTCATCACAGTTTGCGACACCCAGGAACCTTTGAATATCGTACTAGAGTCCCGCGGGAGCGCGTTGCATCTTTTTCCAATGTGTGCCGGACCAGCGACGAGCAGGACGTAGAATCGGTGCTCGCCCGTTGTGACGAATATATACACACCAAGGGAACTCCTGATGGCAGGTGGTTGCGTGTACAATTGAAGTTAGTCAGGATGGCAAAACGGAAATTCTGTTAGGAACAAAACTCAAACAAAAAGGGTACAAATGCACTGACCGAGGCATGGGACTGGTGCAATTATCAACTACTATGACGAAAACGGCGAGTGACAACAATCCGTCCGTGTTGAAGGGCGAGTTTCTTGAGGAATACAGCTCAGCCGAAAGTCTCCGCAGATACACCAAGGAAACAGCGGGGAACGGGATCAGCTATCTCTTGGACCACGACTACGAAGAAATCTATTTCAGCGTGATCGAGAACCAGATACCCAAAGCGCGAGTACAGAAGGGAATCCGCCTTTGGGAATTTGGCTGCGGCGCTGGCATGAATCTTCTTCACCTGGTGTCGGCGCTGGAGCGGCGGGGCGTACGGTTGGATTACGCCGTCGGTACGGACTTCTCGGAGGCGTTAATCAGCGCCGCTAAACAACAGGCCCAGAAGTATCTTACGCCGGAACAAAACCAGAAGGTGCGATTCTGTGTGGCGAGCCATGAGAATCTCATTGAGGAAGTGACAAAAGGACTCGGAATCGGTAAAGAAGACATTCTTGGCTCGTTCGATGTCATGTTGGGCGTCAATACAATACGGTACTGCCATCGATTGATGAAGGAAAATGAAGTCGCATCAACCATCAGTAGCCTTCTTGCAGACCGCGGGGTTTGCATCGTCATCGACATGAACGATAAGTTTCCTGCGTTTCGCAGTCGCTTTCGCGATCGTCTTGCCAAGGAAGCGAGAGCCTACTACCTCCCTTCTCTTGAGGAGTATGCCCTCCCATTCTCATCTGCAGGCTTGCAGATTCTGAAGCGCGAGAACTTCTGTTGGATTCCGCACTCTGCGGGGTCCGGTCTTACCGGAGTTATGAGAGCCTTGACGCCCGTGCTCAATGCGATTGCCCCAAGCCGCGCAATGCGCTCGCTGGTGATTGCTCAAAAAACCGGAGAGAGCCATCCGTAGCTCCCGATTGCGCGTCCCAGATCGCTGCAACGCCCAGGAAATCACAAATGTACAAGCGAGAGCATCCTCCAAGCAGCTCCGGCTACAGCCGAAGTGCCGTTATGCCACCCCCCTCGAGAGCCCTCCTGCTGTGCGACGAGGACCTCTCCTTGGACGAGCGGAATCTCACGAATCTTCTGGACTTCTTCGGAATACCTTGGAAGGCCGTAAGCCCCGGCGAAATGACTCGCGAGTGCACGAGCGCAGCGAGCGATCGTACCGACGGGTTTTGCATTTTGGGCTCCGCGCCATGCCTGGCGGAAGCCCTGCAAAGTATCGCGGGTTCTGATGCAGCTCTGCCAGCCTGGATGTTGAATGCGAGTTCGGTGTACATCTATGGTTTTCAAGAAACGACCGTCTGCAGACGACTGCTGAGGTTCTTGACGAGTGCGACAGAAGGGGACGTCCGAAAACCCGCCGCATCAGATGCCCAAGTGTTCGTTACCAGCGATTTTCCCGAGATGTGCGGTCCCATGTCAGGATTACAGGTGCCGGTCAAACTGACCGAAAAAGAATTCTTCTTCGAAGTGCGCCAAGCCGAGAGATGTCAGAACATAATCTCGGCGAACCGTGGCGAAGTATTTGTCTCGGTCATTCACAGCGGAGTACGGTTCTTTCTAAACGCATGTTCAGGCACCATCGACATCAATTCGCCCGCCACGACATATTTTGATGTCAAAGAGCATTTTTGCCGTGCAGTTCCGATAGTGATGTACCTCAGGTGGTCATTTGCCGACATTTGCTGGACCGGCATGGAGACCCGCGGATGCCTGATTATTGACGATCCGCTCCTGAAGCCTCGTTATGGATTCCTGCGTTTCAGCGACACACTGGAGCTGATGGATTCGCACAATTTCACGACGACAATTGCGTTTATTCCATGGAATTGGCGGCGGACGGATCGTCGGACAGTGCACCAGTTCAAATCGCGCACCGACAGACTTTCTGTCTGCGTCCATGGCTGCGATCACTCTGCTGGCGAATTCGCGACGCGATCAACCGCCCTGCTAAACAGGAGAATCAAGACTGCAAGAGAGAGGATGGAGTTGTTGTTTCAAAGAACCTCCCTGCAGCACGATAACATCATGGTATTTCCCCAAGGGATGTTCTCGCCTGAAGCGGGGCGGGCCCTCAAGTTGAATGGTTTCATTGCAGCTGTGAATACGGAAGTGGCTCCATCGGGCAGCGCCCGAAACGATACGAGGATCGCCGACCTTTGGAATGTCGCGATCATGAAGTACGGAACCTTTCCCATCTTTACCAGGCGGTATCTAACCCACGGCGTAGAGAACTTCGCGTTCGATGCGCTTTTGGGCAAACCGTGCCTGATGGTCGCGCACCACGAAGTCTTCAAGGATCGGGGCCGAGAATTAATGGAGTTCATCGGAAAGCTCAATTCGTTGAAGTGGAACCTTCGCTGGGGTTCTTTGGGACACGCGATCAGCCATAGTTTCAAAATTCGTAACTGTGCTGGAGGGACGCGCGCTATCCAGATGTACGCTGAACACTTGGTGATAGAAAACCTATCGGCCGAGCCACGAGAAGCTCTTGCGTTGAAGGAGGAGAGTGATCCCGACTGCGTGAAGGCGGTCATGGTCAATCAGAAGACCATCGCCCATACTTACGAAGGCAATCATCTCCAATTCAGGGTGACGATGCCTCCAGGCGAGAGAACCGAGGTTCGCGTCAACTACTTTGACAAGCTGGAACTCGACCCACGTGCGGATGGCATAGCCTACAGCATGAAAATGCGAGTGAGGCGGCACCTTTCAGAGCTTCGGGATAACTATGTTTCCCAAAACGACTTTCTGTATGCGACAGCGGCTAAAGTAAAGAGATTTCTGAATTGAGCTCCCGGTGCGGCTGCACTCGAAGGCCGAAGACAGCCACACTTGCGCCGCGATAGCAATCTGCTCTTATAGAGGCATTTGCTTTGTAATCGTCGAATTCACTGCGTGGATGGAGAAAGCTTGAAGCCCTTTGATGCAAACGGCAAGTTCCAGCCGACTGAGGTGGGAGGCGGTCTGCGTCGCCTTGCCGTGCGTGGCGCAGGGGTCACAGTGTTCGCCCAGGGCGTGGCTTTTTCAGTCCAGCTGATCGCGACTATTGTCTTGGCTCGACTGCTCATGCCGTCGGACTTTGGCGTTGTAACGATGGTCACGACGTTCAGCTTGGTACTCATGAGCTTCGGACAGAATGGATATACAGAAGCCATTATCCAGCGAGAGGAGATGGATCATCTCCTGGCCAGTAATCTGTTCTGGATCAACCTCGGTGCGGGCGTTATCTTGGCAATCTGTTTCGCTGCCGCAGGGCCACTGTTGGGGAGATTGTACGGCGACCCACGCGTGGCGCTTATTGCCGCCTTTGTATCGTTGACCATATTCGTCAACAGTACGTCGGTTGTGCACCTTGCGCTTCTGAAGCGAGCCCTGCAATTCTCGGTAACATCTAGCATCGACGTTCTCGCCAATGTCATATCGGTTGTAATGTCGATCCTGATTGCGTCGGCCGGATGGGGATACTGGGCTCTGGTCGCTGCGGTCATTGCCCGGCCAATTGTCCAGTCCGCCGGGGCTTGGTGGCAGTGCAGGTGGTTCCCCAGTCGCCCACGCCGCGTACCCGGCACGGTCTCCATCGTGCGTTTCGCGTTACACGTCTATGGTCGTTTTAGCTTTAACTACACCACACGGAACACGGACAACCTTCTAGTCGGATGGCGCTTTGGTTCCGCTTCTTTGGGATTTTATAAGAAGGCCTATGATCTGTTTCTCCTCCCGGCGAACCAACTCTATATTCCCGTCGCAGACGTAGTACTCTCCACTTTGAGCAGGTTAGAACGTGGCTCGGCCGAGTACCGTCGGTATTTTCTGAACGGGCTATCCGTCCTGGCATTTGTGAGCATGGGTGCAGGGGCGGTGCTGACCCTGGTGGGGAAAGATCTGATTCGATTGCTGTTGGGGGTAAAGTGGGAGCCGGCGGGTCACATCTTCACATTCTTTGGGCCCGGGATCGGGATCATGCTCGTCTACTTCACGAGCGGCTTGATCCACCTTTCTATCGGAAGAGCGGATCGCTGGCTCCGGTGGGTTGTCCTCGAGTTCGCCGTAACGGTTCTGCTTTTCTTCCTCGCGTTACCATGGGGGCCAGCTGGTATTGCCTCGGCCTGGAGTGCTTCTTTTTGGATTCTCTTTATCCCCGCGTTTTGGTACGCCGGGAAGCCGATACGCTTTGGGGTTACCCCAGTGCTCGCCGTCGTCTGGAAGTACGTTGTGGCATCGATACTGGCCGGATGCGCGTCGGCCTTGATCATCCACGAAATATCTTTATTAGTAGCAGCGTCGGGTATCCTGGGAGCCCTCGCCCGGATCGTGTCGACCTCCTTGTTGTTCGCCGTTTTGTATCTTGGAGCCGTCATACTCTTGCACGGCGGACCCGACCATCTCTATCGCTTTGCGAGGCTTGTGCCCGAGATGCTTCCCTGGGCCAGATCTCGGGAGTCGCTTCCGTCCTCTGAAGCGGCACCGCCGGGATCCGCGAGTGCGGACACGGATCCCTTGGCTGTGCCTGGAGCTTCATGCCGCGGGTCGAGGGATTGCAATGAGGTCGTCTGACAAGATCGAAACAAGCCGAGGTGAGATTTTACCTGGCCCAGCATCGAATAGCAGCAGGAGGAGTTAGATGTTTTCTCTCAATCCTTGGTCGCGATTGCAGGGATATTACCAGCGCAGGGCTGCGAGCCGCGTATGGAGGAAACCTCTATCGATTAACTTGCAGCGGCCTTTGATCTCGTTCACCTTCGATGATTTTCCGCGTTCGGCCTTGCTCTCCGGCGGTGCAATCCTGAACCGCCACGGACTCGCAGGAACCTACTACGCATCGCTCAGCCTGGTGGGCAAGGAGACGCCCAGCGGTCAAATATTTTTTCCGGATGATTTGACGACACTCGTCGAGCACGGGCACGAATTGGGATGCCACACCTTTTCACACTGTGATTCCTGGAAAACAACAACGGAAGCTTTTGAGAAGTCGATCCTTCAAAACCGTGCAGCTCTCAATCGGTTTTTCCCTGATGCTGAGTTTAAGACATTTTCCTTCCCAATCAGCCTGCCTCGACCACGGACAAAAGCGAGGATCGCTGATTATTTCCTGTGCTGTCGGGGGGGCGGGCAGACTTTCAATTTTGGGAAGGTAGATCTTAATCAGCTATCGGCCTATTTTCTAGAGAAGAGCCGAGACAACTTTCAGGCGGTCAAAGACCTCATTGATAGTAACCGGCAAGCCTGCGGCTGGCTTATCTTTGCCACTCACGACATTTCCGATAACCACACTCCATTCGGATGCACCCCAGAATTCTTTGAGAATGTGGTGCAATATGCCGTCAGCTCTGGAGCGCAAATTGTTCCGGTTGTCGATGCGTTGGAAGTGCTCAGGGCCCCGGGCTGCGAGACGGCTCGATCCAATCGTCCCCGTGTCCGTTCGGAAGTCAACGTCCCAAGGAAATCAACCAATCCGAAGTCTTTGGTATCGATCCTCATCCCGGCTTTCAATGCCCAGGAATGGATCGCTGATACGTTGCGTTCGGCGATTGCGCAAACTTGGGAACGCAAGGAGATCATCGTCGTTGACGACGGTTCCAGTGATCAAACGCTGGCGATTGCACGACAGTTTGAATCGGACTCCGTCCAAGTTGTCTTACAGAGGAACCAGGGTGCTGCCTCGGCTAGAAACACAGCACTTTCTCTCTGCCACGGCGATTATATTCAATGGCTGGACGCCGATGACATTCTGGCTCCCGACAAGATTGCCCGCCAGATGGCGGAGTTGGAACATGTCGGAAGCAGGAAGACTCTTCTTTCTTCCGAGTTTGGAAAATTTCTGCACCATTGGCCGCGGGCGCAATTTATCCGGACTGGACTATGGGAGGATCTGTCTCCTGCCGAGTGGCTACTGCGCAAGATGGGAGACAACCTTTTCATGCAAACTGCCACGTGGCTCGTTAGTCGAGAGTTAAGCGAAGCATCGGGTCCGTGGGACACGCGCATGCTATCGGACGACGACGGTGAATATTTCTGCCGTGTTCTTCTTAAGAGTGATGGCACTCGATTCGTGCCAGGTGCTCGAGTATACTATCGTGGTTTTCGAACCAATTCCTTGGCCTATGTGGGTACGTCGAACAGGAAGCGCGATGCCCTTTGGCTGTCGATGCAGCTGCATATCGATTATCTCCGCTCCGTGGAAGATTCTTCAAGGACCCGTCAGGCCAGCCTCGCCTACCTGCAACGGAATCTGATTAACTTTTATCCGGAACGGGATGACATTGTCCGGGAGATGGAACAGAAGGCCAGAGACCTTGGAGGCGAACTCCGGCCTCCGTATTTATCCTGGAAATACTCCTGGATCAAAGTCGCCTTCGGCTGGAGGGCCGCCAAAACCACGGCGCTACAGTTACGGGAAATCCGGTGGTCGCTCGAGAAGTCCCTGGACAAAACAATGTCCCGCTGGGATGAGCTGAATGGCCCACCTGCAATTTCGGACACACAACCCACGCAGGTTGCTAGAAAAAACCGCAGGTAAGGTAAAATTGGGGCATGCATGCGATCGCTCGGTAGCATGAAAATCGTACGTGACGCGCCCTGCAGGTTGCCGATTTCACTATTGGAATACCTACTCAATGACCCTCCTCGCTGAACTGATCTCAAGGCAATGATCGAACAGGTAGTTGTTGAGCACATCGACAGACTGAAAGGTGGCAGAGCAAATGACAAAGTGTGACGTAGCGATCGTGGGCGCAGGGCCCTATGGATTGTCCATTGCTGCCCATCTTAAGGCGCGCGGCGTCGACTTCCGCATTTTTGGGAATCCGATGCACACCTGGCTGACGCACATGCCCAAAGGCATGCATCTTAAATCCGAGGGTTTTGCTTCATCGCTGTATGACCCGGATTCCGCTTTCACCCTAGAGGTCTACTGCAAGGAGAGGGGAATACCTTACTCCAAGCTGGGCCTTCCTGTTCCGCTTGCGGTATTTTCTGCTTACGGCCTGGAGTTCCAGAAGAGATTTGTGCCGGAATTGGAAAACAAGCTTGTGGCGTCGCTCCGGAGATCCACAGAAGGCTTCCAAATTCGTCTTGAAGACGGGGAGACTGTTTCCGCGCGCAGGGTGGTGATGGCGGTTGGCTTAACTCACTACAGCTATGTTCCGCCCAACCTGGCCACGGTTCCGGAACAATTTCTCACGCATAGCTCACGACATAATACTGTCGACAAGTTCAATGGACGTGAAGTCGCTGTGGTGGGAGCGGGAGCATCGGCACTGGACCTGGCCGCCTTACTGCACCAGGCCGGAGCCCATGTTCAAGTAATCGCCCGCAAACCTGCTATTCGTTTCCACGACCCACCGGAGAACTTGGAGCCCTCGTTGATCGATCGGATTCGCACTCCGATTACAGGTATCGGACCCGGTTGGAAGTTGTTCCTGTGCAGCAACGCGCCGCTCGTTTTCCACAAAATGCCCCAGGAGTTTCGACTCGATAAGGTGCGCCGGATTCTCGGCCCAGCACCCTGCTGGTTCACCAAGGAGCAGGTAGTTGGAAAGGTGGGGTTAAATGTTGGGGTCAACGTCACGGAGGCGAAGGTTCAGAACGGCCGAGTGAATCTTCAACTCAGCGACACCGCAGGTACTCAAAAAATGTTGACTGCAGATCACGTCATTGCCGCAACCGGCTACAAGGTTGATCTGCGGCGATTAGCCTTCATGGATTCCGATCTCCGGTCAGGAGTTCAGGCTGTTGAATACACGCCCGTGCTGTCCTCGAACTTTGAGTCTTCCGTTCCTGGCTTGTATTTCGTTGGTGCGTCGGCAGCGAATTCGTTCGGGCCTCTCCTGCGATTTGCCTTTGGAGCTGGATTCACAGCGCAGAGACTCTCAAAACGCCTGGCAAAATCGGCGCATCGCAAGCCCGTATCTCGCGAACCGAAGGCCAATGTCGAAGCCACGGAGCGCGACGAAGTCGGCGTTCGCTAGACCTGCGTTCCATGATCCTTAAGTCGGTCGTTGCTGCCGGTGGCGTGGAAGGCATCAAAGATGTGCGACCGGTTGCAAGGAGCCCGGGTCCGCACCCTTACCGGTGAAGGCGTTAGTCATGACAAAACCTTTACGAATGTTGATTGGAGCCTAACCCCGCATGCAGCAAGGCGATTTCCTCCCGGACAACCAGGGAACGTTGGGTCCAAGAGTTCTGTTGACGGACACAAACAGGTGGGCAGGCCCCGCGCGAATTGCAATCGGCCTCACGAAAGCGGGTTGCCGCGTTTCTGCCATCTGCCCCCCGCGTGGTCACCCCCTGATGTCGACGCGCGTCGTCAAGGAGACCTTCCGCTATAGCAGCCTTCGACCTTTGGAGTCATTGGTCGTTGCAATTCAGGCAACCAGGCCTCAGATCATTATTCCGTGCGATGACCGCGGAGTTCAGCATCTGCATGAATTGTATGCTCAAGCCCGCAGTCTGGGGGCGTCTGGAACTGAGCTGGTGAATTTGCTCGAGTACTCTTTAGGATCTCCCGAGAGTTACCCCATCGTTTCTGCTCGCTGTGATCTCCTCACCATTGCTAGTGAGGAAGGAATTCGCATACCGGATACAAAGCCTCTCAAGACAGCGGGCGACCTCAAGCCCTGGCAAACGGGCCATGGATTTCCCTGGGTGCTAAAGGGCGATGGAACCTTCGGTGGTCGCGGAGTGAGGATCGCGCACACTCCGGAGGAAGCGGAAAAATTCTTCACGCAAATAACCAAAATGTTTGGGGCAACGCGAGCTATCAAACGCGCGATCGTCAATCGTGACCCATTCTGGCTACGCCCTTGGTGGCACAATCACAAGCCGGCGATCATTGTTCAGTCTCACATTAAAGGACGCCCCGCGAACTGCGGCGTAGTGTGCTGGAAGGGGAAGGTACTGGCTGGCATCGGCGTCGAGGTGGTCAGCTCCGAGGGGCTCACAGGCCCGGCCAACATTGTGCGCGTCGTTGACAACCCCGAGATGATGCGTGCGGCCGACCGGATTGCGTTCCGGCTAGGTTTGTCTGGATTCTTCGGCTTGGACTTCATCCTAGAGGAACGGAGCGGTGCAGCCTATTTGATCGAAATGAATCCTCGCTGCACTCCGCTCAGCCATCTGCAGCTCGGTAAGGAACGCGACATGATCGAAGCGCTGGGGGCACAGTTGTCAGGCCGGCCGTTGCAAGAGACGCCTGCAGTAACGCAAAACGATATGATCGCCTATTTTCCTCAAGCATGGCAAAGCAAGAGCGAGTACATACCGACAAGTTTTCAGGACATTCCGCAGGGAGAGCCGGACTTGGTTCAGGACCTCCTTCGGCCTTGGCCAGACCGGAGTCTTCTGTTTCGCTTCGTGTCAAAAGTTAGCGGGGTTGTGTCAGCTCTCAAGGACCGCAGGTCTTCCAGTCAGGGTGTGCCAAATGCATGAGCCCCGCCCCTGGCCGCAACAGCCAAAAGAACTGGGAATCACTTCTTTAAAAGTTTAAAAACCAGGGGGCTGACTTCGCGCGAGAATCCTAGTAGCTCCAATGAGATTTCATCAAATTGATCCGACACAGGACGCGCGATGGGCGGAGCTCACGGAACGCCATCCCGGGGCATCGGTTTTTCACTCCGTGGCTTGGCTGACGGCTCTCCGACGAACTTATGGATATGAGCCGCTGGCCTTCACGACATCGTCTCCGGCGAGCGAATTGAAGAACGGGCTGGTGTTTTGTCAGGTCGACAGCTGGCTCACAGGCCATCGCTTGGTATCTCTGCCATTTTCCGATCATTGCGAGCCTCTTTTCGACTCAACCGAAGAGGTGAGCTCCCTTATTCTTTACCTGCAAGATATGCTGGAACGTAAGGACTGGAAGTATCTGGAGGTTCGTCCAGTCAGCGTGGATTTCGGCCAAACGGACAACGGGGTCGGCTTGGTACCCGCAGCGAAGTACTTCCTACATACGCTTGATCTGCGTCCAGATATAGACAATCTGTTTCGGAATCTCGACAAGGATTCTATTCAGCGGCGGGTTCAACGGGCTCAGCAGGCCGGCTTAGTCGAAAAACGCGGTAGCTCGGATGACCTACTGAAGGAGTTTTACCGTCTGCTCGTGATTACACGGCGCCGGCACCATGTTCCTCCCCCACCGCGTGCATGGTTTCAGGACCTGATTCACAGCCAGGGCGAAGCGCTTGAGATCCGTTTGGCGTACCAAAGTGCAACCCCCATTGCGGCAATTCTCACTTTGCGGTTCAAGAACATCGCCTACTATAAGTATGGATGCTCGGATGCGCGGTTCAACAAGTTTGGGGCAATGCCGTGGCTCTTGTGGAATGCCATTGTGGCTGCGAAATCGAGTGGAGCAAATGAATTTGACATGGGACGCACGGAAGAGGGCAACCCGGGACTTCTTGCATTCAAAAATCACTGGGTCCCCCATCCGAAGGAATTGGTCTATTGGAGATTTCCCGAGAGACCTCACTCTTTTGATTCGGTGGACGGCTGGAAATTCAAAATGGCCAAACGGGTTTTTTCTCACATGCCGAGCGGGTTATTGCCGATCACCGGGAAATTGCTTTACCGCCACATTGGGTAGAAGCCAGATCTTGCAGAATTGGAATTCATTTCAAGGATGGCCGACACGCTGAAAGGCAAGCAGCTCGAAACACCCCCCAATGGACTGGGCTTGCAGTCTAAAGGCCAGGTCCAACGCGGCTTTAGAAAATCGCAAAATGCTGAAGCCGCTTCTCTTCATTGGCTGGAGTTCGCAGAGGCAGAAAAGCGAGGTCGAACCGAACCGTGATTCAAGCGCTCTCAGACTACTATCGCGTTCCGGAAGCCTTGCTCGGCCGCGTCTTAACCTCAGATTTGTCTGGCGACGTCGGATTCTTTCGATTTGGGCACAATACGATTTGTTACGGGCGATGCGCATCCGGTGTCTCGACAAATATCGAAAACTCCCTACTCTACGATGCTTCCCTGAGCGTGCAAGTCACTGAAACGGAGATTCATCTGCCGTTCGATCCTGTCCGAGTGATTGAAAACCTCCGTCACGAGCAATACATGGAAGACTTAGTGCCGGGCAGAGAGAGGCTCGTCACTCAGGAATGGATACGAAAAGCGTATTATTTCCTTAGAACGCTCCTACCCGTTTCGGTTCGCCGGTACTTACAGAGAGCTTATTTTAGCGATTGGCAAAGCCGCACTTTTCCGGCGTGGCCCGTGGATTTCACCGCGGACACGCTCCACGAGGAATTTTTGCTGCTTTCGATGCGTGCAGCTGGCGTACAGCGAGTGCCCTTCATCTGGTTTTGGCCTGATGGTGCGCCAAATTGCCTCATCATGACGCACGATGTGGAAACCCGAGCAGGCCGAGACTTCACGCCGCAATTGATGGACCTCGATGAATCCTATGGGATCAAGGCGTCATTCCAGGTTATTCCAGAGAATCGCTATGAAGTGCCAAATGAATATGTCCAGGAGATCCAGAAGCGCGGTTTCGAGTTCAATATCCATGACTTGAATCATGATGGCCATTTGTACCAGAAGCGTGAGGAGTTCCTCCGCCGTGCGAAAAAAATCAACGCGTATAGACATCAATATGATGCAAGTGGTTTTCGTGCTGGCGCCATGTATCGCATGCTCGATTGGTATGACGCATACGAATTTTCCTACGATATGTCTCTGACAAATGTTGCTCATTTGGAGCCGAGACGCGGTGGCTGTTGCACGGTATTCCCTTTCTTTATTGGCAAGATCCTTGAACTTCCTTTGACCACCGCCCAGGATTATTCAGTTTTTCACATCTTGAACGATTATTCGATTGGTCTCTGGATGAAGCAACTCGATCTGATCCGAGGAAGAAATGGTCTGATGAGTTTCATCACCCATCCCGATTATTTGATTAATCGCCGTGCACGGAAAGTGTATGAGACGCTGCTCGACTATCTACGACAAATGATTACCCGGGAGAAGATCTGGGCGGCATTGCCTCGAGAAGTCGATCAGTGGTGGAGAGCCCGAGCCAAGATGAAGCTAGTGCGGAAGGGCACTTGGTGGGAGGTCGAAGGTCCGGAAGCAGAAAGGGCGCGGATTGCCTTTGCTGTGGTCGAAGGCGATCGCCTTAATTACGAAGTGGCCGATGCCCGAGATCAAGAAGGCGCGCACATCCTTAACTCTTCATGAATTTATCGAAGGAGAAGTGGCGATATGAGTAACGTACGCGCCTCCGACACGAGGGTGTCAAATCGGAGACGATGTAACGTGTCTCTTCGATCTGGCTGGATCCAGATCGGAATCGCGCGCCATGTTGTCGGGCAAGCCCGCATTTACCACATCCCGTGCCTCGTGAAGGCTGAGCCCTAGACGGTGGTGCCCGGCGTTGGAAATTACCACAAGATGGCAATAGTATTCCCGTCAATTCCGGTAGACTATCTGATGGGAATCTGGATGCCAGCTGAATTGGCCTCCACTAGCAGCTGTAACCTACTCATTTATAAGTAGTTGTGATTATTGCGGGCAAGCACATCGTGATCAAACACCGCCGACTTTTGGCGGATTGATTGCCTGTAAATGCTAGCAAGGAGAAGGAAAAGCCCGAGGTTTGTGACCTTAATGGCGGTAGCCTACCTGCCGGATAGTAATATGGCGACGACGCTTCCTGAGAATCCTCAGCGATCCACAAGACTCCAGTTGTGCCGCTGCTGTGGCATTTCGGAAGGACAGCGTCTTTGCCTCCCTGCTTTTGGTGCAATCTATTGCGAGTTTTGACGTCGTCAACGCTGGGCCGGGAGGAACCGTCTGTGACATTTGCCCATTGCGCCGCGGTGACATTTGGATCAACGGCTGCTTCTTCGTGCGTAGGGAGCAATTCCGCCATATCCAGACCGGCGAAGTTTTGGTTCGAGAGCAGCGGCTTCTGGCAATGTATGGACACCTTCAAAGGCAAGGCGCGGCTCGAAGAGTTGAACCAGGGTGTTGCGCCGTGGAAGGTGTGGAATCACCTCGCTTGTTCCGTCACTGGTAACTTAGCCAAGGGAATCTCGGCTGGGGTATGATTCCTCTTACGCTGCATGCGGGAGCCTCTGAAGGCTTAACAATCCTCTGTCTGGGCGCCCACTCCGACGACATCGAGATTGGTTGTGGTGGGACTGTTTTGCGGTTGGCCGAGCAGTATCCACGGAGCGTGTTTCACTGGGTGGTTTTCAGTGCGATAGGGGCTCGAGAGTCCGAGGCGAGACGTGGGGCTACGCTGTTCGTCGGTCCTAATCAATTGAAGGGACCGTTGCTCAAAACGTTTCCCGATGGATTCATGCCGTTTTCGGGTGCCGAAGTGAAAACGGTTTTTGAAGATTTGAAGCAAGCGATCTTGCCGGATCTTATTTTCACTCACAACCGCAAGGACGCGCACCAGGATCATCGCCTACTGGCAGAGCTGACTTGGAACACATTTCGGGATCATTTGATCCTGGAGTACGAGATTCCGAAATACGACGGTGATTTGGGACGCCCGGGTGTGTTCGTCCCACTGTCGGCAGCAGGGTGTCAGAAAAAAATCGGCTACATTATGGATGCCTTTAAGTCGCAGCACAGCAAGCGCTGGTTCCAGCAGGACACATTTTTGTCCCTCATGCGATTGCGGGGGATGGAGTGCAACGCCCCAAGCGGTTACGCTGAGGCTTTCTATTGCCGCAAGTTGGTGCTGTGAATTATTCAGTGTCAGCCGGTTACATCGAAGAGTTTCTTGCGATTTTTGGTGGATTGCCCGTTACTTTCACCACGGCCAAAAGATTATAATGTAGTCGGCCACAGCCGAGCTCCGACACCAACGCGAACTGTTTTGGTGTGTCGGGTTCGAAGTTGTCATTTACCTTTGAGGCTTACATGTCGACCACTCCTATCGTTTCTACCATGGCGTTGGACCGAGGCTACATGAGGCGCGATTCTATGGCCGAGTTTTGGCGTTACCGGGAACTGCTCTATTTTTTTGCCTGGCGCGATATCAAAGTGCGCTATAGGCAGGCGTTCCTCGGAACCTCGTGGGCAGTTATCCAGCCGCTCTTCAACATGGTGTTGTTCGCGGGGGTTTTCGGCAGGCTTGCACACATGCCGAGCAATGGTATCCCTTATCCAATTTTTAGTTACTGCGCACTTCTGCCTTGGACCTACTTCTCCGTGGTGATCGGTCTGGCGAGCAACTCTGTCACCAACAACCACTCGCTGGTTACAAAAGTGTATTTCCCTCGCGTTCTTTTGCCCGCTGGTACTGCCCTGGCTGGTCTGCTGGACTTTGTCGTTGCATCGCTATTGCTGGTCGGAATGATAATCTACTATCATCTTAAGGTCAGTTGGCTGATCCTACTCACGCCGCTGGCCGTTTTGTTGATGGTTCTGTTGACGCTCGGAGTCAGTATGTTCCTGGCGGCGATCAGTGTGCGGTATCGAGATGTCAAGTACGTGCTGCCCTTCGTGATTCAGCTCTTACTGTTTGCAACCCCCATCATTTATCCGGTGACGATGGTTCCAAAACGGTTCCGGCCAATATTGGCTTTGAATCCATGCTGGGGGATGGTGGATAGTTTCCGTGCCTGTCTGCTCCCGAACCAGCCCGTCGATTTGAAGTTGATAGCGGTTTCCATCGGTCTGACGTTCGTGGTGTTCGTCGGCGGTTTTCTTTACTTCCGCAACAGCGAGAAAAGCTTCGCGGACATAATTTGAACTGGCGGAGCGAGAGGGGCTATCGATTCGGCTTATGAGTGCTGCGATCTGGGTAGAGAAGCTTTCGAAACAGTACAAGCTTGGCCATGCCAATCCAACGCTGCGTGACCGTATCAGCGGCATGATGACGTTGGACTTCCTTCGCGAGAAGCCGGAGGAAGAAACACTTTGGGCACTGCGGAACGTCTCGCTGTCGGTCCAGCATGGCGAAACCGTGGGCATTATCGGGCGAAACGGGGCCGGGAAGAGTACTCTGCTGAAGATCCTCTCCAAGATCACCTATCCCACCAGCGGTTCCACGGGAATCGATGGACGAGTTATCTCGTTGTTAGAAGTCGGGACCGGGTTTCACGAAGAATTGACTGGGCGGGAGAACATCTATCTGAACGGTTCCATTCTCGGCATGCCGAAGAAGGAGGTGAAGCGGCAGCTTGACGCAATCGTCGAATTCTCTGGATTGGAGAAGTTTATCGATACGCCGATCAAACGATTCTCTTCCGGCATGCGCTTGCGCTTGGGTTTCGCGGTGGCAGCGCACCTGGACCCTGACATCTTGATCCTGGATGAGGTTCTGGCGGTGGGCGACGCCGAATTTCAGAAAAAATGTTTAGATACGATACAAAAGTTGCGAGCATCGGCCCGTACGATTCTGTTCGTTTCACACAATCTGGCGGCAGTGGAGAACCTTTGCGAACGGTGCATTTGGATTGATCACGGCGAAGTTCACATGGACGGCAAAAGCCAGACTGTGATCAAAGATTACATGGGGAGCATGCGCAAGTCCACGGCCGCCGTTATGGATCTAGGGGAGACACAGAATCGAAGGGGGAACGGTAAGATTCGGTTCCAGGGGCTCGAATTTCTCTCTCCGGAGGGTATTCCGCAAAAAGTCATACGTGCTGGCGACCCCGTCGTCATGCGATTTCATTATCGTGTACATGAGCCGGTCTCTTTTCCCAGTTTAGGCTTTCGAATGCACACCGAAACGGGCGCGCTGGTGACAGAGACGAGCACATCGCATCACGGCATCTACATTCCATCAGTCGCGCTCGGCACAGGATACTTGGATCTGGAGATCGACTGCCTCAACCTCTTGGCGGCAAAATACGCGATTTCTTTGTGGGCTACCAATCAGAACGGCTCACTGGTCTACGACAACGTCGAGAACGCAGTGACCCTCGAAGTAGATGCCGCGAATCCTTATGGGTCAAATTTCGTCATCGACGGCCGTTTCGGCATTGTGTTCTTCCCTCAAAAGTGGGATCTCACGGGAATGTCGGGCCACGTGCAATCCACCCCGGACACTTTGATGAATTCGAACGAATCGCTCACGCGAGACTAGCCCGCTTCGCGAGTGGTCCGCATCGCCACTTACCGGTCTGTACAGGAGGTTTGGATGGACCCATTAGTTAGCTTTGTAATTCCCTGTTATAAACTCGCTCATATGCTGTCGGACTGTGTAAATTCGGTCCTTAAACAGGACTACGAGAATTTCGAAGTCCTTATCATGGATAACTGCTCGCCAGACCGCACGCCCGAGGTTGCGCAGTCGTTCAACGATCCAAGGGTTAAACACATCCGCAATGAATCGAACTTGGGTCACATTCGTAACTTCAACAAAGGCATCTCTCTTGCGCGTGGCAAGTACGTGTGGATGTTATGCGTGGACGATATGTTACGTAGCCCCCACGTGCTTGGGCGCTACGTAGACCTGATGGAACGAAACGCCCGCGTGGGATTGGTGTTTTGCCGCGGTGTCGAATTCCAGGGAGGGGAAGAGAAAGGTGTCTGTCAATGGGCGGATTGCGGGGACAAAGACCATATCTGGACGGACGGATCTTTCTTCCACCGCTTGATCGAGGGCAACTGTGTTCTAGCGTGCTCTTTTTTCGTGCGAAAGGAATGCTACCCAAAACCGGGCCCATATCAACTCAACGTGCCCTGGGCGTCCGATTGGTATGTCACCTGCATGATTGCCATGCGCTTTGACGTCGCCTATCTCTCGGAACCCATGGTTTCCGTTAGGATTCACGAAGAGAGCCTAACCACTCAATGCTCGCAAGACCATGCGAGACTCTGTATTGGGGATGAACTGGCTGTCCTCCGGCTTGTCGGTCGTGAGGCGGAACTTGCAGGTCTATCTTCTCTCGGTGGCGCGTGCGAGGCAGCGCTTATCCGCCGAGCTGTTGGCTTGCTCGAAGCAGGATCGAAGGGCAAAACTTTTGGAATGAGCCGTGCTGACTTCGAGACGATTCTCGAAGACCGGATCGAAAACTGCGAGGAAAGAAAAGATATGCAGGCATCGGTCTACGCAAGCCTTGGGGATGAACAATATTGTAAGGGTGAACGCGAGCAAGCGGCAAGATCGTACCGACTCGCCATATCTGCCCGTCCCGGGCGTCTGAAGACGTTTGGGAAGTATCTCCTCCTGCGGACCGGCGTGACTGGAATCCGTGTTCGGCGACTGGTTCATCGGCATGGGCGCTGGAATGTCGGGGCAAAGTTTGCCAAGTGAGTGCGTCCGAGCTTTTGATGCGTCGAACGTCATGATAACTACGGAGTAATTAAGTCTGCGACTGGATGGGAAGCTGATTTTAACAGCCGCCATCCTAGTTCTCTCCGCTAGCGGCCACCGTTGTTAGTTCTAAGTCGCATACTTTTAGCCGGGAACCAATAGGCTCATTCCTCCACGTGTGCGACCGGAGATGCTGCCTGAAGAGTTCTACCAGGTAGATTCTGGAGCACGGCAGTCAAGCCGCAATCTCCTCTAGAGCTGTCGTTTCCGCTCGATACGTACGGCGCAAAGGACACTAAAATGAAAGTTGTATTGTTTTGTGGAGGGCTGGGCATGCGACTCCGTGAGTATTCGGAGACCATCCCCAAACCCATGGTGCATATCGGCTATCGGCCAATTCTCTGGCATGTGATGAAATATTATGCCCACTTCGGGCACAAGGATTTCATTCTCTGCCTGGGTCACCGAGCCGACGCTGTAAAAAACTATTTTCTGAATTACAACGAATGCATCTCCAATGACTTCGTCTTGTCCGGAGGCGGGAAGAACTTAGAATTGCTGAACAGTGACATCCATGACTGGCGGATCACTTTCGCGGACACCGGGGTCCATTCCAACATCGGCCAACGCCTGAAAGTAGTCGAGAAATATCTTGACGGCGAGGAAGAATTCTTTGCCAACTATAGCGATGGCCTAACTGATTTGCCTCTCCCTCAGCAACTCGAACACTTTCATCGGCATTGTAAAATTGCCAGCTTTATCTGTGTCCGGCCGAATCTCAGTTACCACCTGGTTTCATTGCAGGAGGGCGACACTAACCTGGTGTCGGGGATTGACTCCATCAATAGCGGCTCGGTTCGGATCAACGGAGGATTCTTCATCTTCAGCCGGAAGATTTTCGATTACATCGGAGTGAAGGAGGAACTCGTCGAGGAGCCTTTTCGGAGACTGGTGGAAGAGAAACAATTGATCGGTTATCCGTATGATGGGTTCTGGGCGAGCATGGACACCTTCAAGGACAAGCAGCAATTGGAAAACTACTGTACAGGCGGAATCGCTCCTTGGGAAGTCTGGAAAACCAACGGCAATGGTAAACAGTAGAGTCGCCGTGCGAGTGCGCCACTATGCGTTCCCCTAAGTATGATGGCGAGCTAAAGTAGCCGAACGTCTTCGTACCGCTTCCAGCCGATGTCTGTGAGAAGAAGTTCGATACATCCTGGGCCGTTCCACTCGCAGCATGCAAAGCGTGATTCGACCAGATACATTCCTTCCCTCATGCCAGTAAGGGGTCTGGAATGCAATGCTCCCGGCGGCCAGGCTTACGCTTTCTTCCGTCGCGAAATGGTTTCGTGAAGGAATGGAAAGGCAACGCTGGCAGCGAGGCCGGCATCCACGGGACGGAAACTAACAGGAAGGAATTGGAGAATGCGAGTCTTGGTCACCGGGCATAAGGGATACATCGGTACGATGCTGGTCCCGATGCTGCAAGAAGCTGGTCAGGAAGTTCTTGGGCTAGATAGCGATCTTTACCGGAACAGTACGTACGGCGAGGCTCTACCCGACGTTGCAGAGATAGTGAAGGACATTCGAGACGTGGAAAAAACTGACCTTGCCGGCATCGACGCGATCATTCATCTGGCAGGGCTATCCAATGACACGTTGGGAGATCTCAATCCGACGCTCACTTATGAGATTAACCATGCCGCGTCGGTGAGACTGGCAGCCATGGCCAAAGAGTTAGGCATCTCCAGGTTTGTCTTCGCTTCGTCCTGCAGCAACTATGGGGCGGCAGCAGATGGGATGCAAGATGAGAACGCGACACTGAATCCGGTTACGCCATATGCCATCTCCAAGGTCAGGGTCGAGCGAGATGTAGGAGAGTTAGCTGATGAGAATTTTAGTCCAGTATTCATGCGAAATAGCACAGCCTATGGCGTGTCTCCGAAGATGCGGTTCGACTTGGTGTTAAACAATCTGACTGCATGGGCCTACACAACGGGCGATATTCTTCTAAAGAGTGACGGCACACCTTGGCGGCCATTAGTTCACATCGAAGACATTAGCTTGGCGGCGATCGGCGCCCTTCTAGCCCCAAAAGAAATAGTTCATAACCAGGCATTTAATGTAGGCATGAATTCTGAGAACTACCAGATACGACAATTGGCGGAAATCGTTAAGCAGGTAGTTCCTGACTGTAGCGTAAAATTTGTAGAAGGGGCCGAGCCGGACAAAAGAAATTATAGAGTGGATTTCAGCAAATACGCTCAGAGCTTTCCGCGCCATGCGTTGCGTTGGAATGTTAGGCGCGGGGTTCAGCAACTCTACGAATCTTACCAGAAGGCCGGTCTACAAAAAGGCACGTACGAAGGGCGGAAGTACAACCGCATCGCACAAATCAAGCATCTCTTGAGCACCGGCCAGATGGACCAGACCCTGCGATGGCGAACATAATTGCTCGATAATTGGGCCAATCGCATGCTTCGCAGCTTGAAAGAACAAGAGAAAACGACGATTGATGATCTTCAAGGAAACAACACTTCCAGGCGCGTACGTCATAGAGCCGGAAAGAATCAACGACCACCGAGGTTTCTTTGCGCGGGTCTGGTGCAAGAAAGAACTCCAACAACACGGATTAAGGGGCGAGCTGTCGCAATCAAATATTGGCTTCAGTTATCGTAAGGGCACGGTGAGAGGTCTTCATTTCCAGAGGTTTCCGCATGCCGAGTCGAAGATCGTCCGTTGCACGCGAGGCTCGGTATTCGATGTTATAGTCGATCTTCGTCCTGAATCCTCCTCTTACAAACGCTGGTTCGGCGTAGAACTCAGCGCTGAAAACAGGAAGATGATATATGTTCCTGAAGGAATGGCTCAGGGATACGCAACCTTGGAAGATAATACAGAAATAAACTATCACACTTCTGAATTTTATAATGCAGAGGCAGCCTCGGGTGTCCGATTTGACGATCCGGTGTTGGGCATTCAGTGGCCCTTAGCCGCCATTGTTGTTTCCGAACAAGATCGCAACTGGCCGCTCATGAAGCCCTAGGAGCGTTACCGTTATGAGCATAGATACTCCTCTTCAAGAACGAGAATCCAAAGGTCGACCGATTCGTGTTGGGATGGTTGGGGCCGGTGCGACCGGCCGCGCCATCGCCTTACAACTCGGGACGCCCGTGCCGGGCATTCGCCTGGTCGCGATCGCGAATCGGACGCCGGAACATGGTGAACGGGCATTCCGCGAGGCGGGCATCACCGAGTGGGCCCGTCCAGAATCTCCCCGTGCAACAGAAGCGGCCATTGCCGGCGGTGTGCCGGTACTGACTAACGACCCGTCGCTACTGACCTCCTCCGATGTTATCGATGTAATTGTGGAGGTCACAGGTACCGTAGAGCCCGCGGCCCGTGTCGTTCTCGAAGCCTTCGACCACGGTAAGCATGTAATCCTGGTTAACTGTGAGCTCGATTCCCTGCTCGGTCCCATCTTGAAGGCCAAGGCAGACCAGGCTGGCGTAGTGTTAACCAACACGGACGGGGATGAGCCCGGCGTGGCAATGACGCTTCTTCGCTATCTCCGGTCGGTAGGCCTCCGACCCGTGGCAGCGGGCAACATCAAGGGCATGGTCGACCACTATCGAACCCCTGAAACCCAGCGGGGATTCGCTGACAAATATGACCAGGACGTAAGAAAAGTCACCTCTTTTGCAGATGCCACGAAGCTGTCCATGGAGACAACGGTCCTCGCCAATGCGACAGGCTTCCACGTTGGCCGTCGAGGGATGTACGGACCTGCGTGCAACTACGTTCGAGAAATGGCAAACCTGTTGCCCGCCGACCAAATGCTCGCCACCGGCCTTGTTGACTACTCCGTGGGCGCGGCGCCACACACCGGTGCGTGGGTCATCGTTCACGAGGAAGAACCCCTCAAGAAGGCTCAACTGACGTATTACAGGCTTGGCGATGGACCTTTCTTTGTGTTTTACACACCGTTTCACTTGCCATATCTTCAGATCGCCTCGACCATCGCTCGAGCGGTCATTCACCGTGACCCAACCGTAGCTCCTATCGGAGGTCCTGTCTGCGAGGTGCTCACCGTTGCCAAGCGTGACCTGAAGGCCGGCGAGCGCCTGGACGGCGTCGGAGGGTTCTGCACGTATGGGCTTATCGACAACGCTGCCGTATCGCGCTCCATGGCGGCATTGCCAATTTCCCTCTCGGAAGGCTGCGTATTACTTCGAGATATCTCAAAGGATGATGTGGTTTCTTTCGAGGATGTGGACGCATCCTGTGGTGGAATGGTCGAGACATTATGGCAGCAACAAAACGCAAAATGGCCACTCGCGGCGCAAGAATCGCAGGTGGGGCGGCGGGCTGTCGCAGCGGAATATCGTCGAGTTTGAAATGTGGTATGGAGGAGTTGACGCCAGTGCCCCTGTCGAGCCGGTCGCAGCGGCAGGGATATCAGCCATTGTCACGGGACTGAAGTCCCCCGAATCTCGCCACTACTGCCCGCACGGCGAGATTTAAGAAGAAAGATCGCAAAATTAGGAGGAATTATTTCAATGTCAAACTCTAACATCGTCGTTCTAGGAACCGGAATGGGCGGGTTCGGCGCCGCACACCGGCTCCACGCCGAAGGCCTCTCCCCGATGATGTACGACAAAAACGGCCACCCTGGCGGTCATACCGCTTCGTTTCGTTACGACAGTGGTTTTCTCTTCGACCTGGGCCCGCATATTTCGTTTACTAAGGATACTCGGATTCAAGACCTCTTCGCCGACAGCGTCGACCAGCAGTTCGAGACCAAGCCGCTCAAACTGAATAATTACTGGCGGGGCTACTGGCCGCTGCATCCTGTGCAGCTTCACCTGCACGGACTGCCGGAAGACGTCATTGTCAAGGTCATAACCGACTTCGTGGAGGAACGCCAGGCACCAGAGCGGCCGGTGAAGAACTACGCCGACTGGCTGCTAGCGAGCTTCGGCCGGACGTTCGCCGAACTCTTTCCCATGCAATACACGCGCAAGTATCACCTCACCACTGCCGAGAACATGAGCACTGACTGGCTGGGGCCTCGCATTTACCGGCCAAGTCTTGAGCAAGTTGTGCAAGGAGCTCTCTCTCCATCGGCCCCGAACGTGCATTACATCTCGCAGTTCCGCTACCCAACCGAGGGTGGATTCGTCTCCTATTTAAAAAAATTCCTTCCCTTGGGAAATCTGAAACTCGGCCATGAGCTGGTATCCATCGATCCCCGCACACGGCAACTCAGCTTCTCGAACGGCCACGTAACACACTACGACGCATTGATTTCCTCGGTGCCGTTGCCGGATCTCATTCGGATGATCAAGGGAGCACCGCAAGATGTCCTTGACGCCTCCCGGCAGTTGGCGTGCTCGACGTGCGTCATCGTGAACGTCGGGGTGAACCGCGAAGATATTTCCCCCACTCATTTGAGCTATTTCTATGACGAGGACATTTGCTTCACACGCCTCAGCTTCCCGCACATGCTTTCCTCCCGTAACGTTCCGCCGGGCGCAGGAAGTATCCAGGCTGAAGTCTACTTCTCCGACAAGTACAAGCCCTTAACCGGATCGCCGCAGGACTTGATCGACCCCGTCATTAAGGACCTCCATCGGTGTGGTCTCCTTCGCGATGACGACCGCATCTTGTTCAGCAACGCAGTGTTGCTGCGATACGCCAACATTATCTTCGACCTTGATCGTGCAGCAGCACTGAAGACGGTCCACGGGTATCTCGATGATCTCGGCATCGCCTATTGTGGACGCTATGGAGACTGGGGATATATGTGGACCGACGAGAGCTTTAAAAGTGGTGAGCAAGCTGCCGATCGGGCCTTGTCCGCAATGGCCTGTCGACCTTAGGTTGTTGCTTAGCCGCTTGTAAAGAAGTGAAGTCACAGTAGTGCTGTTCGCTTCGCTGCTAGGAATCGGGGCCGGTCTCAGGAGGATCTGACTGAGGAAGCGTTTTCATCCGATCTGAAAATTCCTTCAAGTCGTTCATGAATTGGTTCCGATTGTTCGGGAAATCAAGCCTAACGTAGTGGTCCTTAGTCTACGGGATGGGACATGCTTCGCGGTTTCGTGCACGCAAGGAATTTGTTATCGATGCAGAGATGTCAGAAATGAAGCGCCTGATGTCTTGGTTGAAGAAGTATAAACAGCGCCTCACCAATGTCTTCTGACAAGAAAATAATGTTTGTTCTTCCAAGGACTACCGAATTCGGTGGCCTCGAAAGGCACCTACTTGAATTGTTGCGGAGACTCCGAGAACCGCGGCTATATCCTTTGATAGTCTGCTTTGCCGAGGACATTATCACTGCACGCATGGATCGCGATCAGCAGGCGCAAGTAGCCGTGAAATGCCAGAAGGAACCAAAATCGCTTGCGGATTGGTTTCGAATGATTCGAGAAGCTCGCCCGGACATCATAGTTTTCTGCTATAGCTGGATCGAAGCATTTCCCTGGCAGGCTCCGGTCGCTGCACTGTTGGCCGGTGTCAAGAGGCGCATTTCCATTCAGCATCTCATTCCCTCTCTAGTACCGCCGCCCGTCACAGGAAGGTCGCTGGTCAGCATGGTGCGGCGTTTGATAGGCAGGAGAACGCGGTATTTTCTACGCGGTTTCATTTCCGGGTACGCCTCTAGCATGACCATTTGCGTGAGCGACGCTGTCAGAGAAGCTTTGGTGAATGACTTTAGATTTCCGCCACGCAAGACCATCACCGTCCACAACGGCGTCTCCACGTCGTCATTCCTCCCTTCGAAGGTTGATGGTGCAGCCGTGCGTTCTCGGCTGGGGATCGGCCCTGAGGATTTCCTTCTTGTATGCATTGCGAGACTTGCCGAGGCCAAAGGTGTCGACATCCTGCTTGAAGCGGTCTCGCTGGTGGTCCGCCAAGGTATATCTTGCAAGTGCATCATCGTAGGTGACGGACCACTCAAAGAAAAGCTGTCACAGCGAGCGTATTCCCTGGGCTTGTCGGGCTGCGTTTTTTTTGAGGGATTTCAAAACGATGTGCGTCCCTACTTGCAGGCCGGTTCTGCCTTCATCCTCACTTCCCACCTGGAAGGGCTGCCGTTTTCCGTCCTGGAAGCAATGGCCTGTGGGCTGCCTTGCATCGTGACAAATGTGGGCGGAAATGCGGAGGCTGTCGTTCATCAGGTCGTTGGACTGGTTATCCCTCCTGGGTCCGTGGATGCCGCTGCGGATGCAATCTTGTACCTTGCGACTCGTCCACTGGAACGCGCTCGAATGGCAAGCCGGACGCGCGAAACGGTGTGTCGGGCCTTCGACATCGATAACCGAATGGGGAAACTCATTCAGGTGATACTCAACTGAATATATTGCGGCGGCCCGCGAAGTTACCCTCGCCATCCTCAAGAATTACGTGTGGGCTCGTTGTGAGCACGCGATCTGCAAGAACTGCCTTCAACGTCTGTCCGCAGAGACGAGCTAGAGTTGGCTTCAAAGCACTATCTATCTGGCAAGTAGCAATCGGGAAATTCGCCTGCTGTTTCTGGGAATTATCGCGTTGCCGTTTTTTGATCGGGCTACTGATTTCTGCAAAACACGTGCGGTCCCTCATGGACCGTAGCCATTACGGCAATTCTTATCTTCTGCCGCCCAATGGCGGCAACTGTTCTGATGTCGCATCGGGCCAATAGACAAAGTATAGCCATTAGCGAAGCGGTGCTTGGTTGCTGGACCTGCACAGGAAGTAGATTAGACACGGCAGCGAATCAAAGGTTCACTGCTCTGTCGGAAGGATATTCCTAGTGTCGGGCGGCGACTCGCATACCTACGAGTGTCATGCGAAAACTGCATAAAGGCACCCGTTGCCCGTCTAGAAATGAGCCGGATTGTTAAGCCACTACCAAGCCGCAAGACATTCTTCGGAGCAAACCTCGGCTGTTATCATCCTCGCACCTCCCTGGCCAAGGAGCGGCACGGCTCGCGTTATCCAGAATCAGGTGGACTACTACCGTCAACGCGGATTCCGTAGTTTCTTTGTGGCCGTTCCGTTCCATCACATGTACATGCAATCGAAGCCCATTTGGAATGAACTCAACGAAGGCATCCAAGACTTGGGCGCTGATCAGGTATTCGTAGCCGCTCTCGAACTGAAAAGGTACAAGGCCGCGAAATATGCAACTTCACTTCGCCATGCATTTCGCGGAACTGCGCTTGACTGGATGATCGGCATCGGAAGGTCCGCTCGATTGCCCGCGGACGCCATTCAATCCTTTCGCAACTCGCCTATTGCTCTGCTTCATGTCAATCACGTTTATACCCTCGGCTTCGCTCTCCGATTACGCCAGGAGCTCACGGGCTGGGGTGCCCGAATGCCCATCATCCTAGAGACGCACGACGTTCAGTCTAGCGTGCTGCAGGACAAATGTGAATTAAATCCCTGGACCCGCAAACTCGACTGTTTGGAGCGGATGATTCATTCCGAAATATCATTGCTGAAAAAAGTGGACGTGCTTGTACATCTATCCGTAAACGATTTTGAGTTCTTTCACACGCAATTGCCATCCAAGCCGCATGTTCTTGCCATGCCGACCATTGATGAAGGGTTTATTTCTGCCGTCAATGCCAGTGTCCCATGGAGGGAAACGATTGACTTGCTATTTGTAGGTCAGAGCCATGGACCGAATCTTGAAGCAATGAAGTGGTTTTTTGGTGAAGTGTGGCCTCGCCTCGCCCAGCGACACTACAAACTGAAGGTAGTGGGTTTGGTGGAAGTATTCGTGCGTAAATTCCTGCCCAAGGTTTACGAGGAATTCCGCTCGTGTTTCGTTGGCCAGGTGGCCGACTTGACTCCGTATTATCATGCTGCGCGATGCGTTATTGCGCCAATGGTTTCGGGTACGGGCACTTCAATCAAGACGATCGAAGCGCTCGCCTTGGGGAAGCCCTTTGTTGGGACCTCGAAGGCCTATCGGGGGATGCCCATGGAAAAGATAGAAGAGGCAGGGCTTCGCGTCCATGACGACCCGCAAGCTTTTGCGAACGCCGTGGCGCATGCACTTGCCAATGAAGCAGAAGCCGGAGCTATAAGCCAAGCTGCCTACGATCGCATTTTCTCTAGGGAAGCGGCATTCGCCTCACGCGACGAAGCATTTCACCTTGCTATGAAGAAGCCGCGAGTGTACTTATGAAGGTCTCATTTTGTGCAACTATACCGAAGAGGAGAATGTTGAGTTCGAATACATTTTTTCGGGGACGATGACGCTCCGGGGCCAAGCCCAACGCTAACCAGACGTACCAGTTCGATGACGGGGAGCAACCTTTGAAATGAATCCGTCCAGTGCAATAACGCCCGACAATCAATCAGTGGAGTTCACTCAACTGGGTCAAGGAGGGCCGAATCTTAAGTCACAACCCTCGACAGTCGTCATCGTTGGCCCTCCCTGGCCACGGAGCGGGGCTGCACGGGTGATTCAGAATCAAATTGACTATTACCGCGCGCGTGGATTCCATACTGTCTTTGTGGCCGTCCCTTTCCATCGGGCGTTTATGCGATCAAGTACGATTTGGGATGAAATCGGCAAGGGCATTCAGGAGTTGGGCGCCCACAAGTCATTCGTGGCCCCTCTGGAAGAGAAAAGGTACAACGCGGCAAAGTATACAGCCTCACTGCGCCACGCGTTCCGAGGAACGGCTCTTGACTGGGCGGTTGCGATAGGCAATTCGGTCCGGCTGCCTGAGGATCTCATTCAATTCCTGCGCTGTATGCCCGTGACCCTGTTGCATGTGAATTACGTCCAAACACTTGGCTTCGCCCTCCGTTTGCGGAAGAAATTGGCAGGTCACGGTACCCGGATGCCGATTATTCTTGAAACTCATGACGTTCAATCGCACCTGTTGCAAGAAATAGGCGAACTAAACCCTTGGACTCACAAGCCCGATCTACTCGAGCACACAATCCATTCCGAAATTTCTCTGTTAGAAAAAGCGGATGCGTTCATTCATCTTTCGGTGGACGATTTCCGCTTCTTTCAAACTGAAATATCCGGCAAGCCCCACGTTTTGGCCATGCCGGCGATCGACGAAACCTATATTTCTGCCGTCAAGGCCACAACACCCTTCAAAGACACGATTGATCTGCTGTTCGCGGGACAAAATCATGCCCCGAATCTCGCGGCCATGAAATGGTTCTTTGAACAGGTTTGGCCTCTGCTCGCAGAAAGCCGTTATAACCTGAAGATTGTCGGCCCTGTGGATTCGCTTGTGAGAGAGCGTCTCCCGCGGCTCTTCGAGACTTTCCGTTCTTGCTTTGTTGGTCCAGTTGCAGACTTAACCCGTTACTATAGTTCCGCGCGTTGTGTGATCGCTCCGATGGTTTCGGGCTCCGGTACCTCCATCAAGACAATCGAAGCACTCGCCCTCGGCAAGCCTTTCGTTGGAACTTTGAAAGCCTTTCGCGGCATGCCGGTAGAGCGAATCAATGCGGCAGGTGTTCAATCGTATGACACCCCGCTCGCCTTTGCCAATGCGGTTGTGAGTATACTTGCGGATGAGCGGCGGGCAAGTACACGCAGCCGTGCCGCCTACGACTCTGTTTTTTCTATTCAAGCAAACTTTGCCTCACGCGATGAGGCTGTTCGGGCTGCCATGACCGCAGTGAAGTAGCATCCTCGTTTAAAGCGCCACGCCACGTCATGAAGATCAGCGTAATTCTCTGCACTTACAATCGCGCTCATAGCATCGGCGCGGCTTTGGAGAGCGTACTCGCCTCTGTTCTTCCACTAGGCTTGGAATGGGAAGTCCTGACCGTAGACAACAATTCGAAAGACCACACACGGGCCGTAGCGAACGAATTCTGTCTGCGCCATCCGGGCCGAGTTCGCTACCTCTTCGAGGCACAACAGGGTTTGTCGAACGCCCGCAATGTTGGCATTCGCGAGGCTCGCGGAGAGATCATTGCCTTTATGGACGATGACGTAACCGTGGAACCCACTTGGCTACAGAATCTCACTGCTTCCTTGCACGATGGCGCCTGGGCCGGTGCGGGTGGCCGCGTTCGTCCTTCCAAGGATTTCACGCCACCTGATTGGCTCACGCTGGACGGGGGGATCATGGACAGTAGCGGCGTGCTCGCCCTTTTTGATGTCGGCACAGTCGCTGGCGAACTGAAAAAACCGCCTTTCGGCGCTAACATGGCATTTCGCAAGAGCATGTTCGAAAAATATGGCGGCTTTCGCCCCGATCTTGGCCGCTGTGGAAGCAGTCTGATCAGCAATGAAGACACCGAGTTTGGTGGCCGCTTGTTGGCTGCAGGGGAACGCTTGCGTTACGAGCCCTCCGCCGTCGTCTATCATCCAGTTCCGAAGGAACGCCTTAACAAAAAATACTTTCTCGCATGGTGGTTTGCATATGGTCGCGCCATGTTTCGGCAGACTGGCAAACGCCCTCCGGTGTGGGGCATACCACGGCACTACGTCAGCATTGTTTCGCGCACGCTTCGTTGGTTGGCATGTTCGCGTCTGGATCCGAAACGCCGCTTCTTTTGGAAATCCCGCATTTGGGAGGCGGCTGGCGAATTGTTTGAGAATTACCGCAGCTGGCAGCAGGGCAAAAATCGCCAGCAGAGCGAGACCTTGCTCTTTGGAAAATACAAATAGTAAGATTTTTTTGAGTTCATTCTCGTTTCAGATCACAGCATGGGTTTGCAAATTCCAGTTTCATGAAGATCTCCGTCATCTTATGCACGTATAACCGCTGCCAGAGCTTAACGCGGACTCTGGAAAGTGTCGCGGTCTCTCAAATGCCTGAGTCCGTTGATTGGCAGGTGTTCATCGTCGACAATAATTCTCAGGATCAGACGCGTGAAGTGGCTGAGACGTTTTGCCGGCGGGATCCGGACCACTTTCGTTATGTATTCGAGTCTCAGCAAGGGAAGTCCTTCGCATTAAATCGTGGCATCCGGGAGGCGCCAGGAGAAATCCTAGCCTTCATCGATGACGACATTGCGGTTGAGCCCACTTGGCTGTTCGAGCTGACAAAGCCCTTGTCGGATTCCCGATGGGCTGGCACCGGTGGACGCGTCTATTTGCCAAGGGATTTTTCACCCCCATCTTGGATGGCCCTCGAGGGCAACCATTCTTTGCTGAGCATCCTCGCACTCTTCGATCTTGGTCCCGAGGCCCGCCCACTTTCCAAGCCTCCCCTTGGCAACAATATGGCTTTTCGAAAAGAAGTGTTCGCGAAATATGGTGTATTTCGCATCGACCTGGGCCCTACCCCTGGTAGCGAGATTCGGTATGAGGACACAGAGTTTGGCTCAAGAGTAATGAAGGGGGGAGAGCGAATCCTGTACGTGCCTTCCGCAGTTGTCCGCCACGCCGTTGAGGAACGCCGTCTCAAGAAAGACTATTTTCTTGCCTATCATTACGATTATGGGCGTGCTTTGATTCGCGAGAAAGGAAACCGCAGCCCCGTTGGAATCATTCCGCGTTCCCTTATTAGCCTCTCAAATCTTTTTCTTAACATATTGCCGTCAAAGCTCTGGTCGTGGCTTTGGGAATCCGACCCGCAGAAAAGGTTCTTTCACAAGTGCCATGTTTGGGCGACTGCTGGCAAAATCGCCGAAATCTGCCGCCGCTCATTTGGCGCAGGGACGCAAGACTCTAATGTCAATCTCAAACCGTGAATGAAATGCCAGAGGAAGTAACAAATACAAAGTCGGCAACGATCTCATCGTCGCCGAAATCCCTAGCAGTCATTATCGTAGGCCCTCCCTGGCCACGGAGTGGCAGCGCTCGTGTAATGCAAAATCAGATTGAGTATTACCGAAATCGCGGGTATCTGACTGTTTTTGTCTGCGTCCCGATTAATTCCTTTTTGAAGGAAACTCATTCGGACTGGGGGGACATCAAGGTTGGCATGCAGGAGCTAGGGGCCGATCACATCTTCTTCGCGCCGATCGACAATCATAGGTTTATCACAGCAAAGTATACGGCTTGGGTCGGACACGCATTCCGCGGCACGGCGCTCGACTGGATCGTGTTTACAGCAAAGTCCGCGCAGCTGCCGGACGACGCTATCCGCTTCATTCGCGATCTGCCGGTTGCGCTGATCCATGTCAATCACGTCTTTACGCTGGGCTTTGCTCAGCGCTTGCTCCGGCAAGCAGTTCGGTCGGGTCACCATGTGCCGGTGATCCTTGAGACCCATGACGTCCAGTCGCAGCTTTTGAAAGATCGGGGCGAGATCAATCCTTGGACGCATCGTCACGACACCCTGGAGCGGCTACTCCAGTCCGAAATCGCGCATCTCAACAAAGTGAAGGTGCTCGTTCATTGCTCCGTTGACGATTTCCACTTCTTCAAGCAGCGTTTGCCGCACAAACAACACGTTCTTGCGATGCCAACGATTGATGAATCCTTCGTCGCTACTGTGAACGTTGCTTGTCAGTTCTCCGACGATCCGATTGACTTGCTATTCGTGGGCCAAAGCACGGATTTCAATCGTGCTGCGATTAAGTGGTTCTTCGAACAAGTCTGGCCTCTTATCGCCGATCGCGGATATGGGATCAAAATTGTTGGCCCAATTGACAAGTTGGTTCGCAAAGAGCTGCCGGATCTGTACCAAGCGTTTCGTTCTTACTTTGTTGGCCCGATGGCGGAACTCGCTCCCGCCTATCGTGCCGCGCGATGCGTTTTTGCTCCAATGGTTTCCGGGACGGGCATCTCCATCAAGACCATTGAGGCTCTTGCACTCGGCAAGCCCTTTGTCGGCACGTCGAAAGCATATCGAGGTATGCCAATGGACCTAATCGAACGGGCGGGATTGCAAGCCCATGACGCTCCCCAAGACTTCGCCGACGCCATTGTGCGCGCTCTTTCGGCGGAGCAGCCGGCGGCAGCGGCTAGCCGCGCGGCCTACGTTAGCCTTTTCTCCAATCAAGCGGCTTTTTCCTCACGTGACGAGGCCTTCAAAATCGCCGCCGCGACGTGAGACTTTCTTCGGATTTGTATCCGCGAACGAGTCAGAATTCTTTGTTCCTAGTCCGTAGCGCGAATCGATGAAGATCACAGTTATCTTATGTACCTTTAACCGGTGCGCGAGTCTGCAAAAGACACTGGACAGTGCCGCTGCCCAAGTTCTCCCTGAATCGGTCCAATGGGAAGTGCTCGTGGTTGATAACAATTCGAGCGATCAGACCCGTCAAGTCGCAGAGGATTACTGCCGCAGGTATCCCGGTCGATTTCGTTATATATTTGAGCCGCAACAAGGAAAATCCCACGCCTTAAATCGAGGCATTCGTGAGGCGCAAGGAGACGTCGTGGCCTTCCTGGATGACGACGTGACCGCTGAGCCGGCTTGGCTCCAGAACCTCACGACACCCTTGCAGCATTCTACCTGGGTAGGCGTAGGAGGGCGCATCGTTCCTCCCATCGACTTCTCGCCACCACGCTGGTTGGCTCTGGAAGGGCCCCATGAGTTGGGTGGAGTCCTTGCCCTGTTCGACAAAGGCCGAAAAGGTGCGAAGCTCACCGAAGCACCTTTCGGCACCAACATGGCTTTTCGAAAGCAGACCTTCGATAAGTATGGGCTTTTCCGTCCGGATCTCGGTCCATGCCCCGGCTCAGAAATCCGCGGCGAAGACACTGAATTTGGCCGTCGTGTGCTTAAAGGTGGTGATCGTCTTTGGTATGAACCCTCCGCGATCGTTCATCACGCAGTTCCCGAAAACCGACTCCAAAAAGACTATTTTCTCCACTTTTTATACGACCACGGTCGCGCATCGATCCGAGAGAAAGAGCAGCGGCCCCCAATTTGGTTCATCCCAAGACTGTATTTCGCAATTCCCAAAATCGTGCTGGGCATGCTCCTAGGACGAACGCTTGCCTGGCTGTTCTCATTCAATCCGCAACATCGATTTCAGCGCAAGTGTATGGTCTGGATGAACTTTGGGCAGATCGTCGAAATCTTTCATTTCATTTCACAAGGAAGTGTCAGCGGCGGCAACCAGCCCCCTGGTATTATGGACAGCCGAGAAAACCGCGCATGAAAGTTTCTGTAATCCTTTGCACTTATAATCGCTGCCACAGCCTCCCAGCGGCTCTGGAAAGTGTTGCGATTTCTCAACTGTCGGACTCCGTTTCGTGGGAAGTCGTGGTAGTCGACAACAACTCCAAAGATAAGACCCGCGACGTCGTGGAGGACTTCGGCCGGCGCTATCCTGGGCGGTTCCGATATTTGTTTGAGCCGCAACAAGGCAAATCCTACGCTCTCAATTCTGGCATCCGTGAAGCATCCGGCGAAATCTTGGCCTTCATGGACGATGACGTTATGGTGGATGCCAAGTGGTTACAAACTCTCACTGCCATCTTCAAGAAGGAAGAGTGGGCCGGTGTGGGTGGACGTATTCTCCCGGAACGTAGCTTCACGCCACCCGCTTGGCTTTCTCTGAAAAACAAATATGCATTGGCTCCCCTTGCCATGTTCGATATTGGAACGCAGCCCGGCCAGATGTCCGAGGCTCCTTTCGGAACCAACATGGCTTTTCGCAGGGAAGTGTTCGAGAAAATCGGCGGATTTCGTACGGATTTGGGACCCCGCCCTGGTTCTGAAACCCGCAGCGAGGACACGGAATTTGGCTATCGGGCATTGGGTGCAGGTCAGCGCCTCTGGTACGAGCCTTCTGCAATTGTCTATCACTCCCTCCCTCCTCAGCGCTTGCAAAAAAGGTATTTTCTCGCCTGGTGGTATGACAAAGCGCGCGCGGACATTCGAGCCTTCGGTGTTCCCCAAGGACTGAAGTTCTATGTCGCCGGAGTTCCGTTACTTTATTTCCGCGGGCTCGTAAATTGGACCCTGCAATGGATGACTGCCATCAATCCCGCAAGACGCTTTTCCTGCAAACTTAAGGTGTGGACGAAAGTCGGGGAAATTGCTGAGTGCTATCGGCTTTCAGCGCGGGCAAAGCATCGAGGCGAAAAATGCAATGCTTGACGACAGTTTTTTTCAAACCAGTTCGTGGATACTGTTTACGCAATATCTTCGCTGCTCGAAGACTTAAGGATTAACCTTGGATCACTGCCGGCACATTCGAATCGCTTCTTCGCGGCAACGAACTTGTTGCCAAGACCGGAGCGAACAAGATGCCAGGCCATCGCCCGCAAAGACAAAAAGGAAGTGACCTGATGAAAATCTTCGTTACCGGCGGCGCGGGCTTCATCGGCTCGAATTTTATTCGACACCTGCTGGGGCTTGGCCAGGGCTATGCAGTCGTCAATTACGACAAGCTTACTTATGCGGGCAATCTCGCGAACCTCGAATCCGTGGTTGGCGATCCGCAATACAGTTTCATTCGAGGAGACATCTGCGACCCTTTCGCAGTGGAAGCGGCCATGCGCGGTTGCGATACGGTTGTTCATTTTGCCGCGGAATCGCACGTTGACCGCAGTATTTACGAACCGGCCCCGGTCATCGAAACCAACGTCACAGGCACGTTCATCATGCTGCAGATAGCGCGCAAGCTGGACATTCAACGATTCGTGCACATCTCCACGGACGAAGTTTACGGGGATGTTCTACCGGGTGCTTTCTCCGATGAAGAGTTCGCGCTTTGTCCCAGCAGCCCGTATTCCGCTTCGAAAGCCAGTTCCGACTTGCTGGTTCGCTCATACGTGCGCACCTATGGTTTCCCAGGGTTGATTACGCGCTCCTCCAACAATTACGGACCGTTCCAGTTTCCGGAGAAGTTCCTGCCTTTGATGATTACCAACGCTCTTGACGATAAACCTCTGCCGATTTACGGCGACGGCAAACAGCAGCGTGACTGGTTGCATGTGGAAGACAATTGTCGGGGGATTCTGGCTGTTCTGCTGAACGGGCGCATCGGCGAGGTATACAACATCGGCGGCATGGATATCGAAGAGAATCTGGACATGGCCCGCCGACTTCTTCGGCTGACGGGTAAGCCGGAATCTCTGTTGACCTATGTGAAGGATCGCCCCGGTCATGACCGGCGCTACGCCCTCAGTTGTCAGAAGATGAAGGAACATCTGGGCTGGACGCCGAAGATTGCCCTGAATCAAGGAATTCGACAGACAATCGATTGGTATAAGAGCAACACGAAATGGCTCGCGGGCGTGCGCGATGGCGACCACCGAAAGTACTACCAGAAATATTACGAAAACCGCGAATCAACTCTTCAGGATTTTGCGCCAAAGACCTCCTGACGGGCGTTCCGCTCTGCTACAACAGTTGGCTTTGCCAAAAGGGAACTTACAAACTTTCCGTCAACATTTGGTAGAAATCGGTCTTTCCGAAGATGCTAGACACTCTTGCTGCGGGATCTCGCAATTCCGCGAACTCGAGTCATTAAGGCTGCAAGACGCGCCCGGTCTTCTTCGGCGACGGCGGTAAACTTCAATCCCAGTCCACTACCGGCCTTAACGTGTCTTACGGTTGCATCTGCTCTCAGCTGGCCTTCTTGGATAAGGAAATGAAGATTGATCGACGCGCCGACCGCACGTGGCTTCAGGGTTTCCAGGAATATGCCCCCCATGCTCAAGTCGCGAATGGGCGAAACGTCATCACGGCCGTCACACCGCCAGTAGACCCAAACTCCATCGGGCGTCGCAACGCGCGAGGTTAGTCTGCGGGAGGGAAGCGGTCCAGGTTGCCAGGTATTCGCCATTTTTGGTCGTTCGCGATTCTAGGCGTGTGCCTTTCAGCCGGGGAACCTTGTTGAGGTTCCAGAACGATACTCCAAAACTCATGACATCACAACAGATGGACATGAAAAATAAGCAAAACCCTTTAGAAATTAAAGCAATCCCCAGGGGCTTTTGGGCCAGTCGGCAAACCCGGACCGGCTATCTGGCTGGTATAAGGCTCATGCAAGACGATGCTGAATGTTTCTAAGCGTCCTATTTACTGTGATATACCGACTGTCATGCTCACCGCTGAGGAAAACGGTAGGGAATTGCCACAATGTGGAACTTTGGAAGGGTCAGAGCATCCAGACTCCTGAGTCTTAGCATGGTGCGTTTTCGTAGTTGTAACAAAAGTAAAGGCTTATTCAGATCTGAAGAGGTGCCCCTAAGGTGTAGAACTGGAACGGCACTTGCACCTCTTTTTGCTCACCAGCGAGGTAAACATCTGGCCGTGCGGTTTGCCTTAACATATCGTTCTCGTTCGTGTTCTTTCGGCTCACTCTATGAGTGCTATGACCAACTCAGTAGCTCCCGAGCCGTTCGCCGAGAGTTTCGTCTACGGCTTGAGCCGGCCCACAGAATCCCTCAACGGAATTGTTTCGCAAATTGCGCGGATGCGAACTCCCGTTTTGATTGTGGGAGAGAGTGGCGTCGGTAAGGACAGTGATGCCCGCCTGATTCAGCACCTTTCGTTTAGAGGCGGGCCTAGACTGCGGAAAATCAATTGTGCCGCTCCCAACCCCAGCCTTTTTTTCAACACTGTTCACGAAGCAAATTGCAGCATTCTGAGCCCTGACCCGGGGAGCACACTATATCTCGAGCAGCTTCATGAACTCGACTTTGCCTCTCAGAGAATGTTGTATTCCGATCTGATGGAAGCGGAAAGCGCGAAGGGTCAAGTAGTCCGGGGCGCCCGGCTTATTTCCTCAAGCATTCGGACTCTTGAGAATGGCGTCGCCTCGGAGCGCCTTTCGCGGAAACTGTACTTCCAGGTGAACGGGGTTTGTCTTCGCTTGCCTCCGTTGCGCGAAAGAAGGGATGATATCCCAATACGGATGGAGTACTTCCTGGGCAAACACTTCAGTGCGGCAAAAAAAAGGTTCCGTCTATCGATCGGCGGGCGCTCGATTCGCATGTGTCCTACAATTGGCGGGGCAACATTCGAGAGCTGGAAAACCAGACACTCAAAATTGTCGCCTTTGGGGATGTCCAGACGGGATTGCATGACCGTCAGCCGGCGAAACCTGCGAATGGGACTTTGTGGGAAAGAAAGTCGGCTCAGCCGCTGAGGGTGGTTTCGAGAGTTGTCTCGCGGCAAGCCGGAGGGGCCAACTTATCATGCGGGCACGGGAACGTACTTGATGGAAAAGGAAGCGTGCGGCTCAGGAACTGAAGATTAGTTACAGAGTGCCAATCTATAAGCTCAAGCAGATCGGCTTATTGAACGGCGATCAAGAGGGATGAGGGGAGGGAAGATGCAATTCAAACAAAGCCTGATGTGGGCGAGTTTGGTAATGGCTGGATTGATGGGGGCTCAGAACACCGCAGCGCAAACATCGGGATCGAACACCACCCAGAAACCGGACTCCGCAAGAGAAGGTGGGGTGGCTTCGACATCACCTGCCGAGCTCGAATATCGCATCGGCCCGCAGGATATTGTCAAAATCGACGTCTGGAAGGAAGCGGAAATTACCCGGACGATTCCGGTCCGGCCCGATGGCAAAATTTCCTTGCCGTTGCTGAACGATGTTCAGGCTGCCGGACTTACCGCGATGCAACTGGCGGGGAACATTCGCGACGGGCTGACAAAGTTTCTTACCAATCCGCAGGTGACGGTTACGGTGACAGAGATTAACAGCAGGCGAGTATATCTGACCGGAGAAGTCGCACGCAGCGGCGCGATTCCACTTCTGCCGAATATGACGGCGCTACAGGCAATTTCCAGCACAGGCGGCTTTACGCAATTCGCGAAGCAAAAGGATATCTACGTCCTGCGCGTTGAAAACGGAAAGCAAGTCAAGCATCCCTTTAATTACAAGGAAGTGATTAAAGGTAAACACCCAGAAGAGAATATTTTGCTTCAACCGGGCGACGTTATCGTCGTTCCTTAAGGATTCCTTATGAAACTACTCAAAACTATGTTCGGCGTGATGCTCCTTGCCTCGGTCTTTTTCCCCGGGGCCTCGCTTCTCTGGGCACAGCAGGACGAGCCAATGCCAGTGCCCGAAGATAAGCCGAAACCCGCCGCACGCACGAATCCACTTTCAGTCGGGGAGGACAGTCAGGAAAATCCAAACGTGGATCCCAATGCACTTCAGGCCGACTACACGCCGTTGACCGGCATGCAGAACGCAACCTTGGGCATCCCGGAGATCCGCCACAGTTACTGGGTTCCCGGCATCCAATATAGTGCCAATATCCAGTCGAATAATTACAGCCAGCCTAATTCTTCGGGATGGTATGTGGACAATTACGTCGCTGGCAATGTCTCGCTGCTTGAAGCGTGGAGCCGCGATACCCTCAACCTCGACTATTCCGGTGGAGCGTTTTTTTCCACCAGTAGTGCTAATGGGACCAGCGAGTATCAGCAATTCGCCGCTTCTAACGATTATCGAGGCAATCGCTGGCTTGTCCAGCTGTTTGAAAATTTTTCTTATCTTCCGCAAACCTCCTTCGGATTTGGCGGCGGAACAAATCTTGGCGTCCCCGGTGTGGGTGGTGTAGGTGTCACTGTTCCGGGCGCCGGAAACGGCTATGTTCCGAATCAAAGCATTTATGCGGGCCTGGGGCCGCGCTATAGCAACTTTGGGGGATTGCAGGCGACTTATTATCTTTCGCGGCGCAGTTCGATCACCGTTTCGGGAGCATATGGGATATTACATTTTATCGATCCAGGCAACATTGATACGGATTCCATCGTCGGCACAATCGGCTATAACTACGCTCTAAGTCGCGAAGACAGCATTGGTCTTGTGTATAGTTTCACTGCCTACCGTTACCCTGGTCTGCCCGAAGCCTACGGAAACCACACCGCCAGCTTCGCGTACGGACGCAAAATTACCGGCCGCTTGGCTATGCGCCTGATGGGCGGCCCGCAAATTACTACATTTCGTGTGCCGGTAGGAAACCAAACCCAACAGGTCAACGGTTATTTCAATGGTAGTTTAAACTATGGCCTTAAGAATGGAAACATCACCGCGACTTACGTCCATTCTCTGAGCGGAGGCAGCGGCGTAGTCATAGGTTCTTCACTCGATCAGATTAACTTGTCCGCGAACCGCAGACTGACTCGAGTTTGGTCGGGAAATGTTAATTTTGGATACGCACACAACGGCACCGTCAATGCGGGCGTCACGAGCGTCCCCACGTACAACAGTTATTACGCCGGGGGCGGAGTGACCCGGCCCATCGGCAGATACATGAATTTGGCTGTTGCGTACACGGCCAGCATCGGTAGCACCAATCAACCCGGCTGCACGGGCACTGGCTGCAATCCGACAAATCTCTACCACACGGTAATCGTGAACTTTCAGTGGCATACCCGGCCGTTTATTTTGCCTTAAACGAAGCGCAGCATGATTTCTGCCTCGGTAATGAAATTGAGTAGGTACACAGCGAGTAGTCAATAGCAGCGCGGCCACGGAATTTACAAGGAAGATTGCCAGAACATGTACAAAAGCTTCTTCGGTCTCAAAGAGAACCCATTCAACGTTAACCCCGATCCTCGATTCCTTTTCTTAACCAAGGAAATTGAGGAGGCATTAACGGGCCTCATGTACGGCATCCAGACACGCAAAGGATTCATCACGCTCACGGGAGAGGTTGGCACCGGTAAAACGACCCTGATCAATCGTCTTCTGGATTGGCTGCATCACCGTCGCGCGCGCACCGCATTCCTTTTCAATTCGCGGATGAACACCAGCCAGTTGATTGATTTCATCCTGGCCGAGTTCGATATTCACTGTGAATCAAAATCCAAGAGCCAGCAATTGATGAAACTCAACCACTGGCTTCTGGATCGCTACCGGAATGGGGAGACCGTTGTTCTCATCATTGACGAGGCGCAAAATCTGACTTACCCGGTGATGGAAGAAGTTCGTCTGCTCACGAACTTGGAGACGTCGACGGAAAAACTTTTGCAGATTGTCCTTTCGGGACAGCCGGAACTCGAAGAGAAGTTAAGGCTTCCGCAACTTCGGCAGCTGCGCCAGCGAATCATGCTTCGCTGCAAAACCGCACCGCTCAGCAAGGATCAGACTCACGAATACATCACTGATCGCCTTAGAACAGCAGGCGCTTCCGGAGAGCCGATCTTTTCTTCAAGGGCCATGGACACCGTGCACCTGTATTCAATGGGTATTCCCCGCGTCGTGAATCTCCTTTGCGAACATTCTCTGGTGAATTCCTTCGTGGATCAGCAGCGCCCGATTCAGCCAAAGGTGGTGGAGGAAATAGCGCGGGAGTTCCAGCTCGATGAAATTGAACCGGTCGCGCCCGCTGGTGGTATATCGAAACCCGATAACGACGTTTACAATTCCGAAGCCTTCCTGCAAAACCTCGGCGAAGCCCTCTCTCGCTTCCGCGTCAGCCCTCCCACCACCCGCGACCGCAAATAGTCCCTTCTGAACTAGGTCTGCCCAAAACGGCTTGGCAATACCTGTTGCGCACCCTGAGGCAACGGGATGATTTTGCAGGTATGCTGCGCTTTGGCGCGAAACTGCTCCAATCCCTCTGAGTATTGGAAGTCGGAATGCGTTGTGTCGATCTTGAGATAGCCGGGTGACCGGTACAGAAGGGGAACGATGGAACGAAGCCCTTTTCTTTCGGAATCGTCGTCTCGTTTGGCAGGATCAAATAGATGTTCGTCCTGTACCGATGCGTTGCCTACAAATTGGCGAAAAAACTGCTCGCGATTCAATCTGACAGTACGTGGAAATTTCTACGAGAGTACATTTCTTCACGGAGCACGAGCACAATTCATGCGAAGCATTTGGACACCGGCGATGCTGCCTTCGAATTGCGAGCGAGGTGATGAAATTAAAATCAAGAAGGAACCTTGCTATGAACGAATTGTAGTTGCTTGCTCATGACGGAGTCAGGGGAGTTCCAATAGTTTTCAATGCAGATAGCGCGAGGGATTTTCTTTGCAGGCGTAGTGGCATTCTATGCTCGCCTGACAATGAGCGCGGGACGCGCCCCGGATTTCAGGTGTATCCAGCAAGCGCAGGGAAGGACTAATTGTCGCCAGAATGGCCTTTGACGGCCGAGTGATATGATGGATCCCCTTCGATATACCTTCGTCACCGTTGGATTTGCTGGAGACACCGGGCTGCTACGCCTACAGGCCAGGTCGATGCGACTCTATTGCCCGGCAGATCTGGTCGACGAGATCATCGTTGTCGACAATTCGCAGCCGGCCGCCTCGAATCGGTGGCGGGCCGAACTCCTACATCATTACGGCAAGCTATCTAAACTGGTACGGTTCATCTCTGGCGCGGAAGTGGTTACGATGCCGGTCGACGCTGGCGGCTGGTGGACGCAACAGGTTCTGAAGATAAAAATCGCCGAACTGATTCGCTCCGAGCGGTACGTCTTGCTCGATGCGAAAAACCACCTCATTAGTCAACTCGGGCTGGACTTTTTGGAGACTGCGGCGGGCCTGCCACGTATCAACGGTCATTCCTTTATCAAGGACCCGATGCGAGATTTTCTGGAGCGCACCCTCTCCTACTTTGGGCTCGACCGCGAGCTGTACCTGAACTGGTTCACGCGCACGACCACGCCTTTCACGATTCTGACGTCGGAGGCGCGATCTCTTGTGCAATATCTGGAGGACCGCGAAGGCAAGCCGTTTGCTTTAGCGTTCCTCGAGAAGCAGCCGACCGAGTTCTTCCTCTACTCTGGTTTCTTAGAGGCAAAAGGTATATTAAAGAGTTCGTACGACCTCAACCAGCCACACTGTGCACAGATCTGGGGGGAAACCGCGAGTGAGACCGGCTGTGCCGAAGCCATTCATAACGCCGAAAACGCCAATTGCCCGTTTATGACAGTTCACAGAGAGGCCATTACGAAAATGGATCGCAGGGGGAGGGCGATAGTGGCGGAATTCTGGCATGCGCGCGGTCTCTTCCCATCAGTTATTGACGCAACCCGATTCCTTCGCGACCCAAATAGAACCTATCAGGATTACAACGGACGAGTATATCCATGGCCAATGGGTTATTTCGTCTTTCATTTCGACCAGCGATGGAAGACTGCATTCAGGAGACGCGGAACGTTGCAGTGAAGAAATAAAGGTCGGGCCTTCACGACGTCCTCGAACTCGTGGCCACCGTCAACCAAGACGAGGTCGACTTTGTTGTGCGAGGGGCTGAAATCGAAGCTGTTTGAATAGCCGCTGAGTTGCTGAATTTTCTGGGCGACCGGTCCGCCGTGAAAGACGGAACCCTTAACAGGCTCCTTCTAGAAGGGTCCAGTGTAACCATCCGTACGCACCGATGCGTGTGCTGCTTCTCCCGGCAAGTAGCGCAGCAGCGCATTGCCATGCTTGCTGATTTGTCCGGGCCGTTGCCGGCCGGCACCAGAGTCCTCGCACGGAATCAGTCCCACATAGCTGCCGATCTGCTTTGCCGCAAGGGAACCGCTCCGGCGTACCGACGACCATCACATAGGCCGGCCCGTGATGGGCCCCACGCTGTGATGGGCCGTAGCACCTCCACAAGTTTGTTGGCTTCTTTCTCGACCGCTGTGGTTAACTCCGCAATCTTGGGATCCAGCTGGTCCAGCGGCTGCAATAACTCTCTCCGGCGCCGACTAGCCCAGTGAGTCAACGGGAGCCTCTCTAGCTACACTCGTCCTTGTTCGCTGTGATCCGCGTCGCATCTCCACCCAACGATGCCGATGCCAGCCATTGCGCGTCTTGGCGGTCTGTTTTCTGGTTCCTGACTCGCTTGGTCTTGATCTTCGCTGCATCGCCAATCCCCTCACACAAGCGTCTGGGGCTGGATGGACTGCTGATGTATACTGCGGCTGGTCAGAAAGCCGCGAAGGCAACTCGGGCCACTTCGGATTTGATGCCAATGCGGGTGAATCCATTCCGGCGCTTCCTCAGCAAGGGCCTTCGCCATGCTTTGAGGTTGGTTCGGGTCGAGTCCGAGCTCAGTTGGCGGCATCGTCGCTCCCTATCGCGACTATCATCTGTTACCGCGCCAAAACCCGAACTCAAACTCAATTTAGGCTGCGGACCGAATGTGAAGGTCGGCTGGGTGAACATCGACCTATTCGATTCCGGCGCCGAACTCCAACTGGATTTGCGGGAACCCTGGCCGTTTGCGACAGGTTCGGTTGGCCACGCTTACAGCGAGCACGTCTTTGAGCACTTTTTATTTCCCGATGAAGTAACTCATTTTCTTGCAGAGGCGCTGCGGGTGTTAAAGCCTGGCGGGGTGATCGATATTGGGGTGCCGGATACTGAATGGCCTTTGAAGGCCTATCAAGTTCCGTCCGACGAATACTGGATACTGGCAAAGACCAAATGGCACCCGGCGCGTTGCGAGACGCAGCTCGACCACATAAACTACCACTTTCGCCAGGACGGGCAGCACAAGTACTCGTGGGACGAAGAGACCTTAGCGGTCAAGCTTCGTGAGGCTGGTTTCGTATCGGTGAAACGACGCGGTTTCGATTCATACCTCGACACGGAATCACGACAGCTCGGAACGCTCTACATGCGCGCACAAAAGTCCGAGCCCACTCAAGCCGCGCCTCCAGCAGTTCAGGGCCCCGTCAAGTAAGCCGCAACAGGCAGGAAAAATCGGCCCGGGAACACGCTCCAAAATTCAACCCAGCATCTGTCTCAAAAAAAAGGGTCGGGTCATGCAGAATCGGCTGAACGGAAACCTTTGTCTCCGGAACTGTCTTCAACTAATTGCGTTCATATCGGAAATGCATCCGATTTTGCCGTTGTCAGAAGTCCTACCCAAGATTCCGCTCGTTTACCAAACCGTTAGTGAACGGTTACTGTTAAGTTCGTGGGAGCAGCCGGGGGTTTAGAAGAGCTCAATGAGGCAGTGCCGTGAAACGTAACGATGCTAGTTGCAGGAAGAGCGTAGGGAAACGCACCGCTAGGAACGTTTGCTTCTACCTGATCAACAAGGTTCACGCTTGCTGATGTAAGCGTTGGCGTAACTGTAGTCACAGAGGGAAATCCAGAAAGTGAGAAATCTACGTTAACAGGAGATGAGTTTTGATTGATAGCAACGATTGCGAACTTTCCTGACGACGATTCTTTGAACGCCGTAATAAAAATTCCCGATGCCGGGCTCGCCGTCGCGCCGATCCGCACCCATCCGGGGCGCACGAATCTGCTCCAATTGCCCACCGCATAGAACCGTTGAGCGACTTGGGCAGTCTCACTCCAATATCCAAGATTATTGGGATATAACATCTCCCAGTATTGCCAAAAGCTAACACCAGAATTCGTTAGATAGTCGTGAATCTGGTGTGCCCAAACGAGAGCATCCGCCATGCTCGGGTCGTAGCACCAAGTGCCCCCCGAACAGTTGCTTCCATTGCTAAGAATCAGCCCACCGTTCGTCTCGCTCATCCACAGTCGCTTGCCTTTGGACGCGGCGAGGGGATAAGCCGTAGCTGTTGCGCAGCAATAGCCGTTATTCGTTCCATCCACGCCATTGGGGCTGCTGTAATTATGCGAGGCGACCGTATCGACGTATTGCGCACAAGCCGAGTCATTCAGGCAAGTTGTCGAATAGTCGGGATTAAACCATCCCGAGGCTTCTGCCAGAAGTAATCTGGGATGAAAATTCGATGCCGCGAGCGCCGGCCCTAGGTAAGTTTTCACGAAGCTATCGAGGCCCGCCGCAGTAAACTCGCACGCACCATAGGAGTTTATTTCGATATTCGGTTCATTCTCAACAGAGAGCGCCGCAATTGGGAGACCGTTAGAGTTGAAGGTGTTGAGAATACCTACGATGTCGTTCGCCCAGGTCGTCATGTTCGACGCAAGCGACGGATTGGAAGAAAAGCATGTGTTCCCATCAGGGCCAAGCGTGCCGTGATTCCACGTTCCACTGGCCTTAATTGCGACCGGCGGCGATTGCAGCGACATGATGATTTTCGCACCGCGTGCTACTGCTCCCTGCAGAGTTGCAAGATCGGGGATGTTGCCATCCTGGGCATTGCCTGTGCGTACCCAACTAAAACCCACGCCCGATGTGGGCGAGAAAAATGCGTCCAGTTCCGCGTTGTTTAGGTTGTTCGCAAAATCAAACGTCTCCCCCGCGCCAAACCCATCCATCGTCTGATACTCCGCTGTCCAGGTGACCGTTGCAGACTGTGCAAAAAGCGATGGTACTGCCACAAGAATTAGCAATAATGAACATATTATTTTCATTTTATACATTCGAGTATATATTTCTCCGTTCCAACCGGCTCTCGGCAAGGACTGGACCTGCAGAAAGATACGAATTTGATGCTCTAGGACGGAGATCGTGTGCCGCAGCTGGGATGCTTCTCTTCGCGCTCGCAACAATCAAAATAGGCCGATACGAGGCTCGAGTGCTCCATCTCTGAACCCACCGTAGCAAGCAGGCTTGCAGTGGACAACTGTCCTTGAGGGCAATTGTGACCGTGTCAATAGTACAGTAGGGGCACTGCACCGAAGTTGCCCATGCCATTCTCGTGGGCAGCCACAAAAGACGACGCGCCACACTCAGAGAATCAGGAGGCAAAACGACGGTTCAGCCGGAAGCTGCCTTTCCGCCATTCCTGGCGTTGGGTTTTCTGCTGAATCCTCTGAAGAAGGAAAAGCTCGGCCAGTTTGGCGATTTCCCCGGCTAGTTGACACCAGAACAACTCGCAATCATCACAAGCAAGGACTAAGAGACCTTCGTTGAGAGGAAGAAAATATGCAATTAATTGGATTGGGGTACGCAGTGCGCTCTTGTCCTTGATTTCGCTTACCGTCTGCTCGTTGCCCGTTGGTCTTTATTGACTCCGATATGGACAGCCTGCGCCGAGCTATGGCCAGGCAGGGTCGCGTTCGAGCCCACCGCGCATATCTACTACGTTCCATTGTCGCAGTTTCTAAGCGACACGGCTCGACAATCGCCGGGCGTGTTACTGTCTGGGATGCTTGCAATCGCCGGTGCCTCGTCCCCGCGGCTAGGTGGATTGCCAACCGTGTGCCGATCAATTTGGCTTCAAGCCGTAGATATCCAACTCGCCATTGACGCCGGTAGAACCGTAGACGCCACCGGAGTTATTGCCCCGCGTACCGACATAGACCTTGCCATTGGCGACGGTTGGAACCGTGAACTTGACCGCGTTCCCAGCAGCATCGGCGCCCACCATGGAACTGTTCCACAGTTCCTTTCCGAGGTTCGTTGCGTCGTAGGCATGCAACACTACCGGGCCGCATGCGGGCGCTCCGCTAATACAGTGATTGGAAGTATCCAGTGCCCAGACGATTCCGGTTCCAGTGCTTGTCCCCAACGAGGAGACCGACGGCGTGGTGCCCGGGTAGGCAAAGGTCGCCGGAGATTGAGTCGTAACCGCAGAGAACTGAACCGTGGATGTATTCAGCGTGTAGGCTTGTAGCGGGGCGAGAACTCCACCCATGTAAAGGTTGTTGTTCCAGAATGCCCCTGTCGAAAAAATGTCATACGCAATGCTGAAGTGTTGCAGCGCATTCGAATCGCCCAGTCCCCCCATGTTGTCCCGATTCAGGAGGTATAGGACCCCGTCCTTGCCCCCGCCCACGATCAGATGTGTCGGGTTGCTGCCGTTGGTTGGCAGATCCACTAGAATAGCCGCCCCACCTGATCCAAAGTCAAAGTCATTCGAGTTGTCTGTTGCCTGATTGGAGGGCGAGAAGTACTGCGACACATTCAGATTGCTGTTTAGCTTCAGGAAAGAGTCCCCGTAGTCGTTGTTGGGAGAGGTGGAGCTGGTGGCATCGAACGTGGCGTTGCCCGTGATCAGGTAGATGTAATTGCTGGGATCGACTGCTGGCGCGCTGCCACTCATCCAAATTCCCCCGTAGCCCACGTTAGGAGAAACGTTGAGAACGTAGGCCACCGCGAGAGTCGAGGCATTGAAACCAACGACCCAGCCGTAGTACGGCGGCGTATCTTCGTGGGAGGCCCAGGCAACGTAGACCGTGCCGTTGACCAGTGCGAGACCCGGACGCTGGTTCTCCTGCCGCGGATTGAAGTACACGACTGTGCCACCATCCCCGGTACCGGGGAAAGTTACGTTGGAAGAGGTGATGTTGGCAGGGCCACCGAACTTCTCGTTGCCCGTGAAGAGATCAATGGCATGCAGCCGCTGGTAGAAGGTCGGCCCGGACAGATTCACCGATTGCGCCGAAACATAGAGCGTGTTGGTCGAAGGATCGATCACGGGCGTGCCGGTGACACCCACTTCGGGTTGCAAGAGTCCGCCCCCGCTTCCGACCAGATAGCCGCTGGTCCCTGCAGGCACGGAAGATTCCAGCGGTGTGCCGTTGCTGGTCGTACCGCCATGGCTGCCATCAATCAGGCTGGCGTGCCAGAGTTGCACGCAGGGAGAAGCATCGGCATCGAAGGCATACACACTTTCGTGTTCCGTCGCCGCAAATACCACATTCCGTTTTAGCCCGTTTACGGTCAGATTCGCCACCCACAACGGTTGTGCATAAATCGCCCCGTCCACAGGGCAGGAGAAGAGCTTGCCGAAAGTCGAGGTGTTTACGCGCGAAGTTGTCAGCGCATATTCCTGAGAATTAACGCCATCACGAGACTTGTCATTGTGATAGGTATAAACGCCCCCCAAGTCCGTGACATAGACCGTTGTAGTGCTGGTCTTGGTGATGTCCGTGACGCTGGTGGCGGTAATAGTGAAAGAGCCCGCAGAGGAAGGCGCGGTGTAGGTGATGGCGACTCCAGTCATGCTGGTGCCCGAAGAAAAACTGCCTCCGGTGGCAGTCCAATTCACGCCCGCACGATCGTTCGTCGTGGCGGTCACAGAAAGGGCTTGCGTGACGGTGAGGCCAGCGCGTTTGGGGGAAATGCTGGCGGTGATGTTTGCCGGGCTAATGGTTAGCGTGAGGTTTACAGGTTTCGTTTGAGCCGGACTGCCGGAGTCGGTGACCATGAAAGTGAGTGCCGCGCTGCTGACTTCGGTGGTGGGTGTACCAGTGATCGCACCCGTCGAGGCGTTCAGTGACAGACCTGTTGGCAGAGTGCCACTGGTAAGCGACCACGAGTAAGGGGTGGTGCCTCCCGTGGCAGCAACCATTGTCGAGTAGATAGTGCCGACCTGCCCGTTCGGCAGCGAAGCCGTTGTAATGCTGAGCACAGGTGCGACTGCTGCAATCGTAAGTGTTAGATTCGCGCTTTTTGTCTGCGCGGGACTACTGGAATCAGTGACCATGAATGTTAACGGAGTGCTGTTTACTGCCGCAGTGGGAGTTCCCGTGATCGAGCCGCTAGAAGCGAGTGAAAGCCCGGAAGGTAAAGTGCCGTTGGTGAGCCTCCAAACGTACGCCATGGTCCCGCCGCTCACCGCCAGCGTTGCGGCGTACGGTGCGCCCACCTGCCCGCTCGCCAGAGAAGACGTGAGAATGCTAAGTGGCGCCGGTGGAGCGGCGACGGTCCTGCCGCCGGAGGAGCCGCCACTGGAGCAGCCGAAGAAAACGAGTGTGATCGCGAGGAATAATAGTAAGGCTCCGAGATAAGGCGGTATGCAAACTTGTGCGCGATGCATCGCTCCAGTGCTCTCCCTCTGAACCAGGCAGGGTCTGGCAAATTGCAATTTTTTTAAATGGTGCGGGGACGGTACCGGACTGAGGGGCTTATTGTAGTCATATAAAAAGCGCTGATCAAGAAAGATTTGTATTTTGCGGTCTTCTCGTTCAAGGCGCACTTCTAGCGACTTCTGAATCAGAAGCGCGACTAAGGGGCTGAGCAAAATGGCTAGGATTGTCTGTCAGTTTTCGAGTCAGATTTAGAGTAAGCCGTGCACCTGCGCTGGCGGGATAACAGGGGCTTCATGAGGAAGTTCTATCACGGGAACTATCCTGCAGGAATCAGAACTGACGACTTTCGGGCGGCGTATTTCTCCCACACAAAAGGTAAACGGAAGGTAAACATGGACGCGAGAACCCTCAGAAAACATCAAAAACATTGGCACTACGATGAGTGCTATCTCATGGTCTCGAGTGGACGCCAATGCGTTCAGGCCGGGATAGATTGGTAGAGCAGCACACAATCCAACGCAGCGCCGGTACTTGGACTTGCGCCCCACCATCCTTCGAAGTGATAATCCAAGCGTGCTGGAAGTAAATAGGGAGCTTGAATCGTTCCCTGGGAGAATGTAGACACATATGAAAGGTGTGGTGCTCGCCGGCGGAACTGGGAGCCGCTTAAATCCACTGACGCGGGTGACAAACAAGCACCTGCTACCAGTCTATGACAAGCCAATGGTGTACTATCCGATTCAAACTCTTGTTAACGCCGGAATCGAAGAGATTCTCCTTGTCACGGGAGGAAAGAACGCCGGGGATTTCTTGCGGCTGCTTGGCAACGGCCGCGATTTCGGATTACGGCACTTGAACTATACTTATCAAGAAGGAGAAGGTGGTATCGCGGAGGCGCTCAGCTTGGCGGAGTATGTTGCGGACGGGGAAGACATCTGTGTTGTTCTGGGCGACAACATCATCGAGAATAATATCTGCCACGCTGTTGAAAACTTCAAGAAGCAGAAAGAGGGAGCGAAACTTCTTCTAAAAGAAGTGACAGACGCGCATCGCTTCGGCGTGGCGGAAATTCGAGGCCAGCGCGTGGTGGGTATAGAAGAAAAGCCGAAGACTCCCAAATCCAAGTATGCAGTCATAGGCGTCTACCTCTATGACGCGACCATATTCGAAAAAATTGGCCGTCTGAAACCCTCGGAACGAGGCGAGCTTGAAATCACCGACGTCAACAATCTTTATATTCAAGAAGACAAGCTCACCTATGAAATTCTCGATGGTTGGTGGACTGACGCCGGAACATTCGACTCCTTACTCCGCGCCAATAGTCTCGTCGCGAAGACGGGTGCAAACAAAATGCCACACGGGAATCACACCGAGATCTCTGACCAACGGGACGCGGGCCGATGAAGATTTTCGTAACAGGGGGTGCTGGCTTCATCGGCTCCAATTTCATTCAACATTTTGAGACTCGGCAAGAACTACGCGGTCATTAATTACGAAAAGCTGACCTACGCAGGAAATCTCCGAAACCTCAAGGCGGTCGCGGAGAATCCGAACTATCGGTTTGTTAGAGGAGATATCTGCGACGCCGTCGTGTTGGAAGCCGCAATGTGTGGATCGCAGCATTTACGAGCCGGCAACCGCGATTGAAACCAATGTCATAGGTACCTTCTCTCTCCTGCAGGTTGCTCGAAAAATCGGGGTCGAGCGTTTCGTGCATATCTCCACCGATGAAGTGTACGGTGACTTGACACCAGAGGCCTTCGCGGACGAGATCTCACCTCCGGAACCAAGCAGCCCTTATTCGTCGTCAAAGGCTGCGTCCGATTTGTTGGTGCGCTCTTACGTTCGAACGTACGAATTCCCAGCACTGATTACGCGCTCTTCGAATAACTACGATCCATACCAGTTTCCGGAGAAATTCTTACCACTTATGATCTCCAACGCACTCGACGACAAGCCACTCCCCATATATGGGGATGGAAAACAACAACGCAATTGGCTGCATGTCCAAGACAATTGCCGGGGGATTCTGGCGGTCCTTGAGCGCGGCCGCGTCGGCGAGGTTTATAATATTGGAAGTCTTGATGTGCAGGACAATCTGACCATGGCTCGGCGCCTTCTTCGCATGATTGACAAACCGGAAACGCAGCTTTTCTATGTGGAGGACCGTCCAGGCCATGACCGCCGCTACGCCCTCAATTGTAAGAAAATAGAAGAGGAGCTCAGTTGGAAACCACTGATTTCTCTCGATGAAGGATTGCGGGAGACAATCCGCTGGTACAAGTCCAACGCTGAGTGGTTGGCAGGAGTGAAAGATGGCGAGTATCGATCCTATTACGAAAAGTATTACGCGAATCGAGATTCATCTCTCCGAGCGATTACGCAACTACCGTCAAGACCGCCCCATTAGTTTAAAACAATCGCAACCAGTTACCTAGTTCTGGTAAAGTTATCCACGTGGTTTCATGCACCGAATTGGTCTCTAAAATCATGGGACGCCGGGACTTTCTTTGCAGAGAATTGAAACTTCACTTCCAGGTGTTTGGGAACTGCGCCCGAAAGTCTTTGGCGACGCGCGTGGTTCTTTCATGGAAACCTACCATCGCATAAAACTCGTCGAGCTTGGCATTACCGATTCTTTTGTACAAGACAACCATTCCTGTTCCAGCAAGGACACTCTGCGAGGTCTTCATTACCAATTGCATCATCCGCAAGCGAAGTTATGCCGGGTCATAGAGGGGGAAGCGCTAGACGTCGCGGTGGATATCCGGCAGGGCTCGCCGCACTTCGGTAAGTGGACCAGCGTAGTTCTCTCCGCAAAACACCACAACCAAATTTACATACCAAAAGGATTCGCCCACGGCGTTTTGGCTCTAACCGATAAAATCCAGTTGTTATATAAGTGCAGCGACTTCTATGATTTGAGGGATGAGTTTGGTGTATTGTGGAGCGACCCTGATCTTAAAATCTCTTGGGGTATTTCAAATCCTCTTCTCTCGGAGAAAGACGCGAGACTCCCCACCTTAGCGAAGATTCCCGCAGAATCTCTGCCGCAATACAAGGGGTAGATGAAGTACAAGATACTGTTGACTGGAAAGAACGGTCAAGTTGGTGCCGAACTTGCGGCGCTTCTGCCCAGTCTGGGAGAGGTTATCGCATTCGATCGCTATCAGTTAGATCTTTCAAAGCCTGATCAGATTCGTCGAGCAATCCGGAACACTCGGCCGCACGTGATCGTCAATGCAGCTGCTTATACTCTCGTGGATCAGGCTGAATCAGAAGAACGGCAGGCTCGCGTCATCAATGCGGATGCTCCGGCAATAATGGCCGAAGAGGCGAAAAGGATCGGCGCTTCTCTGGTGCATTACTCTACTGACTACATCTTCGATGGCTCGAAAAAGCTTCCGTACGATGAGAATGATCCGCCGAACCCAATAAACGTTTATGGAAAGACAAAACTTGCCGGGGAACAGGCCATCCAAGATGCAGGGCCTCCTTACCTGATCTTTCGAACGGCCTGGGTGTATGGAACGAGAGGGCGGAACTTTCTACTTACGATCTTGCGACTCGCTACAGACCGCGAAGAGTTGAGGATAGTACGCGACCAGTTTGGCGCGCCGACCTGGAGCCGTGAGATCGCCAAGGGTACCGCAAGAATTTTGGCGCAACTCTCCGGACAAGGCCCGGAAGCATTTTTGAGATCTAGCGGGATCTACCACATGACAGCCATGGGCGAGACCAACTGGTTTGAATTTGGTAAGGCAATTCTCGAGGAGGCCTCTCGAACTTCTCAAGGCGTTTCCTGGTTTGCCGCAGCGACCGGCGGGCACCCGTTGGTCGCCAGCCTCGTGACTCCCGTGACGACCGAAGAGTATCCAACTCTAGCGCGCCGTCCTGCCAATTCTGTGCTATCGAATTCGCGCTTGAAGCGCACGTTTGACTCAGAATTGCCACAGTGGCGTACGCAATTGCGCTTGGCTTTTGCAGAAAGCCAGGTCAAAGACCAATCCATGGATCCACAACAGTAATGACCTTTTCCTGACTAGAGCCTATCACGAATTCTTGATCATACCCGAAGTCGAGCATCACGACCTCGAGCAGTCCCGGATTGTATTCGCAGGGAGAAACGGAGCGAAACCTCCTGGGACCCGGTTCGATTCAGGATTTTCCGATTAGAGAGATTTGGAGAAGAGCCAGCTCATGAGGTCGGGCTCCGCGTAGGCCTTTTCCCAGGAGTTGTGACCGATACCGGGGTATTCCGTGTAGCGCACGTCCCCCCCAGCTTTCTTTAGTGCGGCAAACACTTTTCGAGAATCCCCGGGGAGGACGACGTGGTCGTCGGCCCCGTGGAAAATCCAGACAGGTGTCTTGCCAATTTTTCTGACGGTAGCCGCGTAGCTTTTTGACTCATCGGCGAGGTCGAACTTCCCCAACTCCGGATACATTTGGCGGACCTCCTTGGGCGGAACGACACCACTAGAAATGGGAACAACAGCCGCGAACTTGTGTGGATTTTTTTCGGCGATGTCCCAAGCAGCGAAGCCGCCCATGGAAAGACCTGTTAGATAAGTATGTTTGTGATCGCCCTTGAACTCCTTGGTAGCCGCGGCAAGTTCGGCGAGAGCGAGTTCTTCCATGTCCGCCGTGGTCCACCAGTGATCGGCGGGGCATTGCGGCATCACCACGATGGCCCGAAAACGCGAACGATTTTTGCGGATGGCTTCGCCAATTCCAACCTGGGTTTGAATCCATCCATCGGAGCCGCGCTCACCCGCCCCGTGCAAAAACAGAATGATGGGCAACTTCTGTCCCGGGGACCAACCGTCGGGGACAAAAACCTCGTATTTGTAGGCGGAGCCGTGGAGAGTCAGTGTGCGTTGAAGGAAGCCTGCGTCTTGGGGCTTGTCCTTCGATTCGTATGATTTCAGATCGAGAATCAGGAACACGCTGACGAGGCACAGCGCGATCAAGATCATGACGATGACAACCGTCCACTTTGTGTTCGCGAGTAGACGGCCCTGTACGTCTAGGTTGCTCGGCAGCCTGAGTTGTTCCTTGATTCTCTTCTCTCGATCAGTGTTGCGAAGGGTATGTGAAAGAATACTTCTCGGATAACACCAGCGGTGTTGTTTTCCGCGTGGCACCTGGTGTTCATCCCTCAGTTCCTGGATGTCCCACATGGCTTCATGGTAGCGCCAATTTCAGGGCAAACCGAATCGGTAAGTTCGCGTATCAGCCATGTCGGATTCCCTTATTGTGGTTTGGAAGGATGAAAGAGCAGTTCGGGGCGTCCAGCCGAAGTTGGCAAGAAATTTGATGCAAAGCGCAGACGCTATTGGGATGGGCCCGTGAAAGCTTTAGAGAAGGTCTCGAGGTCTTGTCCTTTATCGGGGGATTCTCAGAGATACCTACATACAATTACTGATTCACTTGCACGCTTTCGTGAGGGAACGGGTGCCATCAAGTTCGCCCATTGGGTCGATATGCGCAACGAACTCGTTCCCGTTTGACAGTTTCCCGATTCACCTTGATCTGAAGATCCTGTTGCGGGCGGGGAATATGGACGCGATTGTCCCGCCGGCGAGTTCACGGCGGCTGTAGATTAGAATCTGCACTTATAAAAAACACGCGGAGGGGAACGCACCATGGCCCTTCCACGCAGCAATAACCTCCTCAAAACGTCGAAAGCTTTGTGGGTCGCAGCCTTGTGCGTAACGTGCTATAGCAAGAAATTAATTGGGTCATAGCCCCTGTGGGCCTCGCTTCACAAGTTCTCGCCGCCATCCCCGACACTGAAATAAGTGCAATCCGGGTGTTGGAAGACCAGAGCACTGACGCTTGCCTCCGGATCCATCATGAAGCCCTCGGTCAATTGAACACCGATGTCTTCCGGACGCAGCAACTTCCATATTCCGGTCTGGTCTTCCAGATCCGGGCATGCAGGATAGCCAAAGCTGTAGCGCTTGCCCCGGTATCGAGAGGTGAACCGTTGCGCCATTGTCATCTGAGGCGGATCAGGGAATCCCCAGTCCTCGCGTATTCGCCGGTGTAGCCACTCTGCGCACGCTTCTGCGGTCTCAATGGCCAGCGCTTGCATACCGTGTGATTTGAAATAATAGCCGTCGTGCTTGGCCTTCTCTGCACGTTCCCGGATGCCTTCCCCAGCGGAAACCACAAAGCCCGCCAAATGGTCGCGCTTTCCATTTTTTGCGGGCAAAACATAGTCGCTTAGACAAAACTGGTCCCCTGTCTTTTGCCGTTTGAAGTTCCACGTCAGCAAGGGTTCTTTCGCGCGCGGCGCGAACAGGTGTAGCTCTTTCCCTTCGGCCTCTGCCTCGAAGAATTGCCACACCGCCCGCGCTTTCATGAAAGTGGCTGCCTCGTTCTTCACCTCTTCCATCTCGGCGAACAATTCCACGGCCTTCGGTTCACGCTCCTCCAGATGCTTCTCAAAATCCCCTCGATACCCCATGTGTCGTCCGTAAAGCATGAACGGATTGATATAGCTCCACAACTCACGTAAATCCGGCACTAGGCGAACCTTGCGGTCCAGATAACCCACGTCACAAATTGGCAAATCGAAGCGAACCTTCGGCGAACGCACCACCTCCGGCTTCTCTACGATTTTCACAGTAGTGGTTACGCTCACTCCATTGCCGGAAATTGCGTGTTCGCTGAGTACTCTGGCTCTCGTCGCCGGGTCCATCAGCTCATTCATCAACCGTAGGCCGGTCATGGCGTCTTTGGCGTAACACACCGTTCCACCATAACTCGGTGCGATTTTTTGCTGCGTAAATTTCGCGCTCAAGGCTGCACCGCCAACAAGCAGCGGCACATCAATTCCCGCATCCTTCAAGTCGTTTGCGGTGATCACCATCTGTTGCGCGCTCTTCACCAACAGTCCGGAGAGTCCGATGGCGTCCGGCCTATGCGCCGCAAAAGCTTTGATCAGCTCTTCGGGGGGCACCTTAATCCCCAAATTCACAACATCGAAACCGTTGTTCTTTAAAATGATTTCTACAAGGTTTTTTCCGATGTCGTGAACGTCGCCCTTCACCGTCGCCAACACGACTTTTCCCCGCTTGGCTGTATCCGCCTTTTCCATGAACTGTTCCAGATGGCTGACCGCAGCCTTCATCGCTTCTGCTGATTGTAAAACTTCTGCAACAATCAGCTCGTTCGCGTTGAACAACCGTCCCACCTCGGCCATCCCCAGCATCAGCGGCCCGTTGATGATATCCAGCGGGGTCGTTCCCTCCGCGCGCTTTCTCTCCAGGTCCGCCACCAAGCCATCTCGCGTGCCCTCGATGATGTAATTACCTAAACGTTCATCCAGCGGCAGGTCCTCTGGCTTTGTTTTTTCCTTTTTGGTGGCCGTACGGAAATGTTCTGCAATCGCGGCAATGTGGTACTGATTGATAGCCGCTTTCTGCTCCTTACTCTGTTCACGCCAATCAGACGGTGCGGCTCGAAAGAGTTCTGCCTGCCGGTGGTCAGCGGGAAAATTCCTAGGCGGATGTTGAAACAAAAGGTCCTCGGTCAGCCGCCGTTCGTGCTCTGGAATCGACGCAAACCGTTCCAGTTTCTCCGCATTCACGATGGCCAAGTCCAGCCCCGCCTTCGTGCAGTAGTACAGGAACACGGAGTTAACCACCTCCCGGGCTCCTGCCGGCAATCCAAACGAAACGTTCGAAATCCCCAAGATGGTTCGCGTGTCCGGCAAAGCTGCCTTGATCAGCCGGATACCCTCAATCGTTTCCACAGCTCCGCCAATATAATTTTCGTCGCCAGTGGCACAAGGAAACACCAGCGGATCGAAAACGATATCCTCTGGCGCCATTCCATACTTCTTCGTGAGCAACTCGTAGGATCGCTTTGCAATCTCCAGCTTTCGCTCGCGCGTAAAAGCCTGCGCCTGGACGGGATCTTCGTCGATGCACCCCACAACGATCGCGGCGCCATAATCGTGCGCGATGGGCACAACCTTCTCAAACTTCTCTTCGCCATCCTCCAGATTGATGGAATTGATGATCGCTTTCCCCTGGCAATAGGTCAGCGCCATCTGCACCGCACTGGGGTCCGTCGTATCGATCATGATCGGGGCTTTGATCTTGCGGATCAGCTTTTCGTAAAACGGCTCAATATCCTTCTTCTCGTCGCGCTCCGTGCTTTGTAGACAGACGTCCACAATGTGGGCACCGCCCTTGACCTGTCGGCGGCCAATTTCGGTAGCTTCTTCCCAATTCTCGTCCGCGACCAAATTCTTGAACAACCGGGACCCAATCACGTTGGTCCGTTCGCCCACCAGCAAAGGCCGTGTCTCGTTGTCGGCCTCGATGGTCTCGATGCCGGAATATACGGCGCGATGCGCCTCCACCGGCCTCACACGTGGCTTCTTGCCCTCCACCATCTGCGCGATCGCGCGAATATGTCTTTCCGTCGTTCCGCAGCAGCCTCCCACAAAGTTCAGCCAGCCGTGCGACACGAATTTTTCGAGCTGAGAAGCCAGTGTGGTCGGCGTTTCCAGATACTTGCCCTCTTCATCCGGAAGACCCGCGTTGGGGTAGCAAGACACAAACTCGCCGGTTAGAGAGCTCAAAGTCCGAATGTGATCGGTCATAAATTCCGGACCCGTTGCGCAATTCATCCCGAAGGCAAGCGGGTGCGCGTGGCGCAGGGAAGCCCACATGGCTTCGACCGTCTGTCCCGCTAGCATCGTGCCCATCGGTTCGATCGTCACCGAAACGAGGAAGGGAATCGGCATCCCGATCTCCTGGGAAAATTTCTGGATGGCCAGAATGGCGGCTTTGATGTTCCGTGTGTCCTGGCAGGTCTCGACCAGCAACAGATCTGACCCGCCCTCTATCAATCCCTTCGCTTGAACATAGTAGGAGTCCTGTAAGCCTTCGAACGTCACGCCTCCCGTGACCGTGATCGCCTTTGTCGTCGGACCCATGGCGCCGGCTACAAATCGTGGCTTGCCCGACGTAGAAAACTCTTCCGCAGCCTGACGTGCCAGCGCCGCTGCCTTCTTGTTCAGCTCGTGGGCACGCGATTCCAGCCCGTACTCGGCCAGCACCAGCGGGGTGCTGCCAAAACTGTTTGTCTCGACGATGTCCGAGCCGGCCTCAAAGTACTTGCGATGAATATCCAGCACCACGTCCGGGCGAGTCTCGACCAGGTTCTCGTTACATCCTTCCAGCGCCGGGCCCCCGAAATCGGCTGCCGTAAGATCCCGCTGCTGCAACATGGTTCCCATGGCCCCATCCAGCACCAGGATGCGCTGCGCTAGCAGTTCTTGAAGAGCTTTTCGCGATTCCTTAAGATTTCTCATCTAAACCCGATTCTTTAGTTGCTATCCCGCTGCCTGGGCTATCTTTCCGGTACCCACTATTTTACGTGCCTTTTGGTCTGGAATCGAATTTCGAACCTATATTTCGCTTGATTGGTTCCTTCTCTGCCGTGGCTTAAGTACCCTCAAAATCAGTCCTATCTGTCAGTAACAGTTCGTGAACATCTGTCTCCAAGGCCCTTGCCCCTCCAACCAGCTTTCTCTACCCTCATGTACAGTGGCTACGAAACGTATGTCCCCGAAACTCATTGTCTGCTTGCTATCGCCGCACCCATTAGTGCTTAGCGAATTTGAACGCCTCTTGGCAAAGGCCTCGCAATTTAAGGTCATCTCCAAGCAACTGGAATCAACTCTAGCTCCCGATCTGCGCAACTTTGAGCCCCCCAAGGCTCAGGTCTACGTCATTGACGCGCATGCGGCACGCCAGGCAACTGGCGCTTTGTTAACGAATATCCTCGAGCGGTTTACAGATGCCCGCTTGATCGTGGTGGGTGACGCCGTTACCGAAGCAAATAGCTACTCGCTGCTTCGGCTCGGCGTTAAGGGCATTCTCACCTACGCGGAAGCTCGGGATCAGCTTTTCCGCGCGCTGCCCCTTGTCGCGAACGGCGGATTCTGGGTTCCTCGAGCGGTGCTTTCCGGATTTGTGGACTCGGTCCTGACCAGTCAGGGGCGGCGCTTGAAGTCCGATTCGGTCACGAACCTAAGCCGCCGGGAACAGGAAGTTCTCGATTCGCTACTTGAAAATCTTTCTAACAAGGAAATCGCCAACAAGCTCAACATCGCAGAGCGCACGGTGAAATTTCACGTCTCGAACTTGCTCAGCAAATTTGGCGTTCGCCGCCGTGCAGATCTCATCCTGCTCACCTTCCAACGGCGTATGTCCCAAGCATAGTCTGGGACCAATTCCAGCTTGAGCGCATTCGTAATTGTATGGTGCCGTAAACCGTGCCTCTCTAACACCCGGTTGAAGAGGCCGCGATCCGTGGGAGAGAATTTTGGAAGTTGTGCCTGCGGTCGAAGGATGAGTCTCAGTCGGAAACGGCATACCTGATAAATGCACACAGGGGGTACGAAGAGGGCAGGAAAATCACCTGGAAAGACGGACTCCCGGGTTCGGCCGGCGTAGCTGATGGGTCCTTCGTAAATTCGCCAGTTGTGCTTAGCTATCTTGCGGTGATCTCTGGCTCGAATCCGAATCGATTCGATCGCCATCCGTGGAGCAATCATCTACTACGACTACTTCTTTGCGCATGCCTGTATCCAACACCCCGCGCAGGATCTCGAAAATTGTCTCTCTCTCTTTCGTTGTAAACCGGAATGACGATTCTTGGGATTGTACTGTGCCTAACCGCAACGTAAAGTTTTTCTCCCAGGGCCTTTACAGTGTCTCCACCTGTCCCGCTGTATTACGGCAATGCCTGGCCTCTGTGATTTAATACCTTGGGGATTCGCAAGCCGCATGACCACCTTCTACATTGAACAATTTGGCTGTCGCGCCACGCAAGCCGATGGCGCGGCCATCGAGAGGCAGTTGCGCAAGCGAGGCTTCGTAGCTTCTCCAGACTCCGCGAACGCGGACGTGATTGTCGTCAACACTTGCACCGTCACCGCCGCTGCGGACTACCAGGCACGCGATGCCATCCGGAAATTCCATGCCGCGAACCCCGCCAGCCGCATTATTGTCACCGGGTGTTACGCCCAGCGGGCCCCGGAAGAACTGGCATCACTACCCGGTGTCTCCTTTGTAGTCGGTAATTCGCATAAGCCACAAATCCCGAACCTCGTCACCGGGATTGCTCGGCATCCATTCCGATCCTCTCTTCTCGATCGAGCTTCTTCGGCGCCGTTGGAGTTTGTTCGCTTGGAGACAATCACACCAGCTTCTCCGATCCTCGTTGGCGACATCTTCCAGCTCAGAGACGTCCTCGTCGCTCCCGTGCTCGGCGGGGAAGGGAATCACACTCGTCCGACATTGAAAATCCAGGACGGCTGCGATTCGCGTTGCTCTTTTTGCGTAATTCCTTACGTTCGCGGAAAGTCTCGCAGTCTTCCACCCCAGACCGTCGTGGGGGAAATCCAGAGGCTGGCCGATTCCGGTTTCCGTGAAATTGTCCTCAGCGGAATCAATTTGGGGACGTACGGACGCGATCTCTCGCCGCGTTGTGAATTTGAGGATCTTCTACGGCGAATTCTGGACCAGACTTCCGCGGAGCACCTGCGAATCAGTTCGATTGAACCGATGGACGTCACGCGTGATCTGATTGGTCTTTTTGCCTCCACCGGCCGCATTGCTCCGCACTTCCACATGCCCCTGCAATCCGCTTCCGATCGTATCCTGGCGACCATGCGGCGCTGGTATCGTGCCGAACACTATGCTCGCCGCGTCGAGATCATCCAGGAATGTCTGCCTCACGCAGCCATGGGCGCGGACATAATCGCAGGTTTTCCGGGAGAAACCGAACAGGATCACCAAGCGTCGCTCCGGTTCATCGAGGAGCGCCCGTTTTCATACCTGCACGTTTTTTCCTACTCTTCGCGTCCCGGAACAAAAGCGGCCACGCTGCCGAATCCCGTTTCCGGTGCGATCATCAAACGTAGAGCGCGCGAATTGCGCGCTCTCAGCGAAGTCAAATCCGCCTCGTTCCGCCTCTCCCAAGCTGGTCGAACCCTTCGCGCATTGACCTTGCGTCGCGAACCAGCCCGAGATGAGACCGCCACTCCTGCTATCACCTCGAACTACATTTCCCTTCGACTCCCGGCGCTGCTTCCGCCCAATCAGTTTGTGCACGTGGAGATGCAGGTCTCCGGTGAAGTCGAATTGGTCAGCGCACCTGTTTCTGCCGCTCCGGGCGCTGTTGCAGGAAAGATTTGAACCTTGCCGCCATGAACATTCTGGGTATCTCCACTCCTGGCCATGATGTATCCGTCGCGTTGCTGGACCGCGACTCCGTGCGATTTGCGCTTGAGGAGGAGAAGCTCACACGCTTACAGGAAACCAGCCACGTCCCTCGCCTAGCCCTGCAGCGATGTCTTGAGGAGAACCATCTCAAGCTCTCCGACTGCCAAGCTATCGCCCTTGCCGAACGCTCCAATTCAAACAAGAGCAAACTAAGCCGAAGCGCAAGACCATCCAACGGCGCCCACTACGAACGGCTTGTTCCATTGCTGCGCGGAGGCCCCCGCCCGACCCGTTTCGATCACCACCTCTGCCATGCGGCAAGCGCGTATTACACCTCTGGCTTGGAGAACAGCGCAATTCTGACGCTTGATGAAGGGGTGCATACTCGGTCTGGCTTCCTGGCGGTTGGCGAAGCCGACGAAATTCGGCCGCTCGAAACCCTGAAATACCCTGATTCGCTTGGTTGGTTTTATTCCCGCGTTACGGAACTCGCAGGCTTTCGTCCCAACGGAGATGAACGCAAGCTGCAATGGCTGGCCAAGGACGGGGAACCCGAGTTTCTTGAGGTTTTCCGCAGACTTTTCCTGTGGAAATCGAACGGGTTGCCTTTACTGGACCGCCGCTACTACACGATAGGCGATGAGCGGCAAGGACTCTTCTCGGCAAAACTATACCGGGAGCTCGGCCTCTCTGCTCGACGACTCGACCTTACGGTTGGTCAGCGAGCGAACCTGGCCCGCAGCGCTCAGGACCTTCTCGAGGAAGTTGTTCTCCAGCTCGCCGCCAACGCCCATGAGAAGACCGGCATGCGCAATCTCTGCGTTGCGGGGGGCGTGTTTCTGAATGTTCTGCTGGTGCGCGCTCTGGAGCAGCGCGGTCCATTTGCGTCCGTCTATGTGCAGCCCGTCGCCGGCAATGCGGGCACCGCGCTCGGTGCCGCTTACCTCGCTCGAAAGAAAATCACCGGCCACTCCGGCCGCGCCCCTCTCGATAATCTGGCTCTCGGGCCGCAATCCTCGCCTCAGGAGACGAAAGCCGTCCTCGACAACTGCAAAATTTCCTATCGCTATCTCTCTGGCGAAGAGCAGATCGTTGACGAAGCAGCCCAATTGCTCAACCGCGACAAAATCGTCGCCTGGTGCCAGGGCCGTTCCGAGTTCGGTCATCGCGCGCTGGGGCATCGCAGTCTGCTCGCTTCACCGTTCTCCGAATACGTCGTCGAAAACATCAACCAGTTCATCAAGCATCGCGAAGAGTTTCATCCCTTTGCGCTCTCCGTTCCCGCCGAACGTGCGGGCGAGTATTTCGAGGCTTCGCCGAATTGCCGATTTATGGCTTCTCTTGCGACGCTCCGCAATCCCGTTGCCGGTTTGGAGCGATTTGCATTTCAGGGAAATGTCGTAAGAGTCCACACCGTGGAAAGGGAAGCAAATCCTGTGTTCTGGAAACTACTTCACAAGTGTGGAGAGTCTGCCGCGGTGCCAATTCTTGTGAACACCTCGTTCAACCTCTTCGGAGAGCCGCTTGTCACCGATCCCCGCGGCGCGGTCCGGAGTTTTTACTGTGCTGGCGTTGACGCGTTGGCCCTTGGTCCATTCCTGCTCGTGAAATAGAAGCGCGCAAACTGGCTTAGGCCGCGTTTTCTCGGTAAATGCGCTTCGCTCCAGAGTCCCAACTAATCTTCGAAAATCACCTGAGCGAACGCCTGTTCCGCCGTGTGCGTTATGCTCACGGCGATATTTTTCACCCCCATCCGATCGGCAATCTTCTTCGCCTCGCCCTTCAGCGCCACGGTTGGCCGTCCACCTCGCTGTCGCACTATCTCTACGTCCACCCAGCGCACGCCGTGGCTCCATCCGGTTCCCAGAGCTTTCATCGCCGCTTCCTTTACCGCGAATCGTCCCGCGTAGCGCTCGTATTTGTTCTTGAACTGTTCGCAGTAGGCCACTTCCTCCAACGTGTAGACGCGTCTCAAAAAGCGGTCGCGCTGCGTTTCAATCACTGCGCGTATCCGCGGCACTTCCGCGACATCGATTCCCATTCCTACGATCACATGGCTCCTTATGTAGCCGACGTGGCGAAACGCAACTCCAGTTTTCGACCCACACTCCTCCTTGCGATTATACTGATTAGATTGTGAGTCCTGCGAAATCATCGCCGAGAAATCGTTCTGCGCAATCACCCGCCAGGACATCCAAGCCTGCCCAATCTGCTCCTAACCCCTGGAGCACGAGGACCGAGGACCGTCTTCGCATCCTTCAACTGGCGCCCTTCGCCAAATTCCCCTGGCTGGTTCATGGCTTCAGCACCCGGGGGGGTGGAGTTAGCTGTTTAGACGGCGAAGATGTCCTAAATTTAAGCTTCAGCGAATGGGACACTCGCGAAAACGTCGCGAAAAACCGCGCCGCGTTTCAAAACGCTATAGGCGGCAAAACCCTAAGCTTGGTATCGGTGAAACAGATCCACTCGGACATCATCCAGGTTTTCGATGGCGTTGCTGGCGCCGCGCGATTCGGCGATGCTTCTGTCACCGAGCATCCCGGTCTTCTACTCGCCATTCAAACGGCGGATTGCGTGCCCATCCTTCTCGTCGATCGACGGAAGCGCGCGATTGCTGCAATTCACGCGGGATGGCGTGGCACCCTCGCCCGCATCACGCAAAAAGCCGTCGGTGCGATGCAGCGAGAATTCGCCAGCCGCCCCACGGACCTGCTGGCCGCAATTGGCCCATCCATAGGCCCTTGTTGCTACGAAGTTGGCGCAGAGTTGGTCACACAGTTCGCCTCCCAATTTGCCGATGCCCAGGAATATTTCGACGAGCCCCGCACCGGCGACGAGCCGAATCCGCTGCAGTGGCTCAATATGCGGCCCCCCGGCCATCAACCGCCTCCGAAAGCTGTGCACCTCGATCTTCGCAAAGCTAATCGCTCGCAACTTCTTGCTACAGGCCTTCCTGCAAACAATATCTTCGTTTGCGAATTCTGCACCGCATGCCGCAAGGATCTTTTCTTCAGCTATCGCAAAGAGGGCCCGCGTTCGGGACGCTTGCTCTCCGTAATTGGGATTCTTCCACAGGAACTTCTTCGGTAGATGGTATGTGCAGGACCGTGTGTTGGGTGGACGCCTGCGTACTCAAAACTCCAACTTCAACCAAGAATCGTCAGCGGACGATTCTGAACCTCATTCAACGCAAGTTGACCGCAAGCGGCCATAACATCTCGCCCACGCGAATACCGTACGAAGGCCGGCACGCCGCGTTCCGTTAAGATCCGTCGGAAATTCTCAATCGCCTCTTCGCTCGATTCCTTGTAAGGCAGTGCCCCAGGATTCCACGGAATCAAGTTCACCTTCACTCGTTTCAGCGGTGCTAGCAGTTTCGCCACGCGCCGTGCATCCACCGCCACATCGTTGATCCCGCCCAGCATCACGTATTCGAACGTCAAGTGCTCCCAGGTCCGCAGCGGGTACCCGCGGCACGTTTGGAGCAAATCCTTTAGCGGGTATTTTCGGTTGATGGGCATCAACAAGTCCCGCTGCGCGTCGCACGAAGCATTCAGGGAAATCGCCAGCTTCGGACGCATTTCTTCTTTCGCGAGTCTTTCAATTCCCGGCACAATCCCGCTGGTTGAAAGCGTTACGCGCTTCGGCGATAACCCGACCCCTTCCGGATCGAGCAGGATCCGCAGCGCTGCCATCACGTTTTCAAAATTTAGCAGCGGCTCGCCTTGGCCCATTAAGACAACATTGGTGCGTTCCGCCAGCCCGCGATCTTGCATTTCCTGTAGTGGCACCAATACCTGGCCGATGATCTCTCCCGCGCTCAAATTCCGTATCAACCCCAGTTGTGCTGTCAGGCAGAACTGGCAGTCCACCGCGCAACCTGCCTGTGTGGAAATGCAAATAGTTTGCCGGCCTTCGCTCGGCATGAAAACCGCCTCCACCGCCGCAGGGGGCGTACCTTTCTCCTGTTGGCGCTGCACTTTAGCTTCGGGGTTTGCCCCGGCCGCCCCACTTTCCAACCCGAACAAATACCGCACTGAGCCATCCGCCGACACATACCGCTGGCGTACTTTGGGTAAGCTCACCGAGCCCTGTTGAGCGAGCTTCTCTCGCAAAGCAAGCGGCAAATTCGTCATTGCCTCGAAAGCGAACTTCCGCTCCCGGTAAAGCGCGCGAAAAATCTGCTCGCCGCGATATTCCGACTCACCCGCTTCCTTGCAGAACGCTCGTAACTCTTCCAGGCTTTTACCCAACAACTCCATTCGCTGCTCCTGTTCGATAAGCCTATTCTCTCACCATCCGGCGCGCTCGCCGAGCCGCTCCTACGCTTCCCAGCTTGCCGAGCCCTTGTTTGTAAATATTTGAAAATACATAACTAAATTCCATCCTCGCCACCTCCATCACCCTATGCCACAATAGATTCATGGTCGCCGACGCCCGCGATATTCACAGGCACATTCTCTCCAACGGCCTGGTTGTCATTACTGAGACCATGTCGCACGTCCGTTCGGTCTCGGTCGGCATCTGGGTTCGCAACGGCTCCCGCCGTGAAATTCCCGAAGAAAACGGCCTCGCTCACTTCCTCGAACACATGGTCTTCAAAGGCACCGAACGCCGCTCCGCCGAAGCCATTGCCCGCGAAATGGATTCCGTCGGCGGCATGCTCGATGCCTTTACGTCCAAAGAACAGGTCTGCTTCAACGCCAAAGTTCTGGACGAGCATCTACCTATCGCCTTCGACGTCCTCTCCGACCTGGTCCTGCGCCCCAAGTTCGATTCCGAAGACGTAAAAAAAGAGCGCCAGGTCGTTCTTGAGGAAATCAAGATGGACCTGGATAATCCCGAGTACTTGCTCCATGACATCTTCACCCGAGGTTTCTGGCCTGAGCATTCGCTCGGTCGCCCCATTCTCGGCACGCCGGAGACGGTCCGCAACTTTAATGAAGCAGGCTTGCGCCGCCGCTTTCGCGATTGGTTTGCCCCCGATGAAATCCTGGTTACCGCTGCAGGCAACATCACCCATCAACAGGTGCTGGACCTGGTAGAAAAAGAGTTTGGCCACCTGCCTGCCGTGGGGTCGCGGCAGGAGGACCCTGTTCCTTCCACAGCCGCTCCCATTCACCTGAAAACCAAGCGCGACCTGGAGCAGGTCCACCTCTGCATCGGCGTTCCGTCCATACCCCTTGCCGATGAACGCCGCTTTGCCGTAGCGGTGTTGAACAATCTTCTTGGCGGCGGCATGTCTTCGCGTCTCTTTCAAAACATTCGCGAAAAGCAAGGGCTAGCCTACGCCGTCTTCAGCGAACTTACGCCTTATTCCGACGCAGGCATGTTCAGCGTATACGCCGGCACAGGAAAAGAAACGGTCGGCAAGGTTGTGGACCTCACGATCGCTGAATTCCGCGCCTTGAAGGAGTCTCCGGTCTCGGAAGAAGAACTGCTCCGCGCGAAAAACCATCTTAAAGGCTCTCTTATGCTCTCTCTGGAGTCCACCAGCTCTCGCATGTCGAATCTGGCCCGGCAGGAGTTGTACTTCCACCGCTTTTCTTCGCTTGACGAAATTCTTGCCTCCATCGAAGCAGTAACTCGCGAACAGCTTCAATCGCTCGCCCAGCTTTTCTTCCAGCCCGACCAAATCGCCGCTACGGTACTCGGCCCGCTTAACGGATTTACCCTCACCCGCGATCGCCTGGCCTGTTAAGTGCGGCATTCTCCTCGCAAAGTCCTGAGCCCGCTACCGACTGGTGCCGAACTTTTCCACTAACCTACCGTTGACGCACTCTTCGTGCTCTGCCATGATTTGAAAAGTTTTCTGTTGCTACGTTTCCAACAGGGGAGATGTTCCGATCGGATTGCGTATCTCCATTCTTGCCTCTGGCAGTGCGGGGAACTTGACCCTGCTTGAAACCGAAAGCACTCGCATCCTTGTCGACGCCGGTCTTGGCAAACGGGAAACGCTGGCGCGCCTCGCCAGGGTCGGCATGGAGGTCGCTCATCTCGACGCAATCCTCATCACTCACGAACACATCGATCACTGCAACGGGCTTCCCCAGATGTTGGGCCTCTGGAAGGCTCCCTTATATGTCACCGAACCCACAATGGAAGCGCTCCAACGCACGCTCCCAGAAACGTTTGGCAAGCGCCTCCGCGGTGTTGAGAGCATCACACGCGGGCACGATTTTTCTATTGGTGACATTCAAGTGCACGCGTTCATGGTGCCCCACGATGCTGCAGATCCTGTGGGATTTACATTCCGCTCCAACGGTTTCAAGGTAGCCATCTGCACCGATCTCGGACGCATGCATAATCACGTGAAGGTCCATCTTCGCGATTGTGATTGCGTGGTCTTGGAATCGAACCATGAGCCAGACATGCTCAAAGCGGGACCATATCCGTGGGTGGTAAAGCAGCGCATCTTAGGCCAGAACGGTCATCTCTCCAATCATACGGTCAGTGAATATTTGGCGGATTGCGACGGCACAACTGGCTTCGACGCTCGGGCTCGCTTCCTTGTTCTGGCACACCTCTCAGAGGAAAACAACAATCCCCATACCGCGCGTCAATCCGCCGTGGAAGCGCTAAATCGGCGTCCCACCGAAGCCGCCTTCACGGGCGAGCTACTCATCGCTTCCCAGCACATTCCTTTAACGCCTATTGATCTTTAGCAGCCTCTAGCCGATTCCATTGACACCTCGCGCAGCTATCTTCTAAACTTGTTCTTTCTTGGTAGAGGTGCGGAGACCATAAGTAGCCAGGTGCGCAGTTCCGAATCGCTTTCGGGCACGCAGGCAAAAGGGGTCCCAAGTTGTCTTCCGCCGAAATCGCTGGGCTAGCGGTAGCCACAGCGGTTGGAGTGCAGGTCTAAGGCCTGCGCGCTGTCGTCCGTTTTTACGGATGGAGCGCTATCGAGAGGCAGCTGCCCGAGGCTCACGCCTTATGGGTCCTTCCTTTCTTTTCGCTCCCTCCGAAATGTCTTGAGATATGAAGCTCTTCGAACTCACACGCTCTCTCGTGGATATTGATTCCACCACCGGCTTGGAAAAGCAGGTGGCTAATCTCTTGATGTCCACGCTCTCCCCGCTCGCAGCGCGCTACGCCGGCCAAATCGAACGCATTCCCGTTGAACCCGGTCGCGAGAACATCTACGTTTCTTGGGGCGCTCCTATCGTCACGCTCTCCACCCACATGGACACAGTTCCGCCGTTTTTCGCTTCTCACGAGGATCAGGATTTTATTTGGGGTCGCGGCTCGTGCGACGCTAAGGGCATCATCGCCTCTATGATTGCCGCCTCGGAGAAGCTGCTAGCTGCAGGAACACACAATTTTGCCCTGCTCTTCGTCATCGGCGAAGAACGCAACAGCGCCGGAGCAAAAGCCGCCGCCGCGCATCCTCGCGGCTCGCGCTTCCTCATCAATGGCGAGCCAACCGAAAATCGGCTGGCACTCGGTTCCAAAGGCGCCCTGCGCTATGAGCTGATCGCCCGGGGAAAGCTCGCACATTCTGCGTACCCTGAACTTGGCCATTCCGCCATCCATTCGTTGCTTGATGCTTTAGAAGAAATTCGGGAAATCCCGACGCCGCACGATACGCTGCTCGGCCCAACCACGCTAAACATCGGCACCATTTCTGGAGGCCGTGCGCCCAACGTCATCGCCGACCAAGCATGCGCCGAAATTATGTTCCGCACCGTCGCTGACCCGCAGGCCCTTCGCCAGGCTGTGCTGGCCGCATCGGCTGGACGGGTCGAAGCCCGCGAAGTTCTCTACACCCCTGCCGTTCAGCTCTCCGCCTTCAATGGTTTGCCAACCACTGTCGTCGCGTTCACCACCGATATCCCTACTTTCGGCGATACCTGGGGCAAGCCCTTCCTCATCGGCCCGGGCAGCATTCACGTCGCCCACACGGCTGAGGAGCGCATCGCGAAAAAAGACCTGACCGATGCAGTTGAAATCTATTTCCGCATGGTGCAGCAACTGCTCACTTCCAGCGGAGGCGCGGCATGACCCTCGCCATCGTCGGGCACGGAAAGATGGGACGTCTCATCGAACAGCTCGCTCCAGAATTCGGCTTTGAAGTCCGCTCAAAATTCACGAGCAGCAACAATGCAAACGCTGCGGCACTCACGCGGGAGTCTCTACGTGGGGCCAACGTTGCCATCGAGTTTTCCACTCCAGACTCAGCCCCCGCCAATATTCGCCGCCTTGCGGAACTCGGCCTCAATACCGTCGTTGGCACCACCGGCTGGCACACGCATTTGCCGTCCTTGCGCCAGTCAGTCACGCAAGCCGGCACCGGCCTGGTTTGGAGTCCAAACTTTTCAGTTGGCATGAATCTCTTCATGCAAAGCGTAGCGCATGCCGCGGTGCTGTTCGCCAAGCATCCCGAATACGAAGCCTGGGGCTGGGAAATTCACCATTCCGCAAAGAAAGATGCGCCCTCCGGCACATTGCGCAAGCTCTCGGAAGAAATCCTCGCCGCGGGCTATGAACGGCCGGTACCCCTCAGTTCCAATCGCGCAGGCGCGCATCCCGGCACGCACGAAATCGGCTTCGATTCCGCCGCAGACACCATCACCCTGCGGCACACCGCGCGCAGCCGCGAAGGTTTCGCCCGTGGCGCACTGCGCGCCGCTCGCTGGGTCGTGGGCAAGAAGGGTTTTTTCGAATTTCGAGAAATTCTCGGAGAGCTTTCCTAGCGCACCTCTCGCCGTGTGCGTTCGGAATCCGAGTCAAATTAGACCTGAGCGAATTAGAAAGGAGCAGTACATGTTTACAGGATGCGGCACAGCGATGGTCACTCCATTTCGCCCCAGTGGTTCCTTGGATGAACCAACACTTCGCAAGCTGATTCAGCGGCAAATTGACGCCGGGATCGATTTCCTCGTTCCCTGCGGCACCACTGGAGAAAGCCCGACGCTCACGCATGAAGAGCACCTGCGCGTCGTAGAGATCACCGTCGAGCTCGCAAAGGGCAAGGTGCCCGTGCTTGCCGGCGCCGGTGGCTACAACACTGCCGAGGTCATTTCCATAGCGCGAGAACTGGCGGCTATCGGTGCCGACGGCATCCTTTCCGTCACGCCTTACTACAACAAGCCCACACAGGAAGGGCTCTATCAACACTACAAAGCCATTGCTTCCTCAATCTCGCTGCCCATTATGCTGTACAGTGTGCAGGGTCGCACTGGCGTCAATATCGAACCCGCGACCATCAAGCGCCTCGCCGAAATCGAAAATATTATCGGCTTGAAGGAAGCCTCTGGAAATATCTCTCAGATGGCCACGATTCTGAACTGCGTTCCGGAAGACTTCCTGGTTCTCTCCGGTGATGACGCGATCGCGCTTCCACTCATCGCCCTCGGCGGCCGCGGCGTGATTTCCGTCGCCTCCAATGAAATTCCCGTGCAAATGACGGAACTGGTGTGCCTCGCATTGAAAAATGATCTCCCCGCGGCAAGAAGACTTCATCGCCGTTATCTTCCGCTAATGGAAATTAATTTTGTGGAATCCAATCCTATCCCCGTGAAAGCCGCACTGGCAGAGATGAAACTTCTCGCGCCCATCTGGCGCCTGCCGCTGGTGCCGCCGAAAACGGAAAATCTCGCGCGCATCCGGGCAGTCCTCGAAGCCTTGGGCCTCGCCGAGAGGGTGCATGCTGCCATCGCAAATTGAGCGTCTCTTCGACGAGCCGCCGGCGCAATACACGAAAGAGCATTTCGAGCTCTTCCACAAATTCAAGGATGCCTTAAATCGCGGCGAAATTCGTTCCGCGGAACCCGATCGAGCTTCGCCTTCCGGCTGGCGAGCCAACCCTTGGGTGAAGAAAGGCATTCTCCTCGGCTTTCGGATGGGCACCATTGTGGACATGTCCGTCGATCCGGCCAGACAACCGTTCTACGACAAGTCTACCTATCCCCTCCGTACATTCGCGCTATCGGACGGCGTCCGCATCGTGCCTGGTGGTTCCAGCATCCGCGACGGCAGCTTCGTCGGCCGCGGTGTTGTCTGCATGCCCCCGATGTTCGTCAATGTCGGTGCTTACGTCGGCGAAAACACCATGATCGATTCCCACGCCCTGATCGGCAGTTGCGCGCAGATCGGCCGCAACTGCCACATCTCCGCGGGCGCACAAATCGGCGGCGTTCTCGAACCCGTCGGCGCGCTCCCCGTCATCATTGAAGACAATGTTCTCCTCGGCGGCAATTCCGGAGTCTACGAAGGCACCATAGTCAAACGCCGCGCAGTTCTCGGCACAGGTACGCTCCTGAATCGCTCCATCCCGGTCTACGATGTCGTCTACGATCGCGTCTACACTGCATCAGACGCCCAGCCACTCATCATTCCCGAGGAAGCCATCGTCGTTCCCGGCTCCCGCGCCGTCTCCCATCCATCCGGTGCAAAGTGGGGCCTCTCCTTGCAGGCCGCCGTCATCGTAAAGTACCGCGACGCCAAAACCGAATCCCGCATCCAGCTCGAGGATCTGCTCCGCTAGTCGGGCGTTCTGTCTTATTTCTAACGTTAGTGCCTGTGTTGCTTGGGTGCTTGTCTTTCTCGCGTCTCATGTGGACGTTGCTCGTCTTGTATTTATCCAAATCATACAGATCAATACATTCCTGTTGAACCTCTTTGATAGTGTCCCCTTCAGCCCCCATTAGAAATGTCCCCTACACTACGACCTCCTGAGGAGGTCCGGTTGAAGAGGACAGCGATGAGTACGAGGGAACTTCGACGAGCAGAGGTCCTGGCGCGAGTGAAGAGCCAGACGCTGAGGCTGGTGGACGCAGCGAAGATACTGGAGGTGAGCTATCGGCAGGGGAAGAGGCTGTGGCAGCGCTATCGTGAAGAAGGAGCCAAAGGGCTCCAGCATCGCAGTGCAGGCAGAAGTTCGAATCGGGCGAAGCCAGAGAAGTTCCGGCGGAAGGTGCTGCAGCTGATTCGGGAGAAGTATTCCGGGACAGAACAAGAGCGGTTTGGACCCACGCTGGCAGCGGAACATTTGGCCGAAGAGGATGGGCAGGAAGTGAGCGAGGAGACGTTGCGACGTTGGATGCTGGCGGAGGGATTGTGGAGCCGTAAGCGGAGACGGAAGGCCCACCGGAAGCGCCGTGAGCGGAGGCAGCACTTTGGCGACTTGGTGCAGTTGGACGGCAGTTTTCATGCGTGGTTTGAGGAACGGGGGCCACGCGGCTGTCTGATGAATATGGTGGATGACGCCACCGGAACCACATCGTGCCGGATGGGAGAACAGGAAACGATCTGGACCGCGGCGGGTGTGCTGCGAGGTTGGATTGGGAAGTATGGTGTACCACGGGCGTTGTACACGGATTGGAAGAACGTTTATAAGAGGCAGCCAACGAAAAGCGAGAGCCTACGGGGGAGAGCAGCGACGACGCAGTTTGGACGCATGTGCGAGCGGTTGGAGATACGCATTATCGCGGCGAGTTCTCCGCAAGCAAAAGGGCGGGTGGAGCGCAACAACGGGGTACATCAAGATCGTCTGGTGAAGAAACTGCGACGCCAAGGGATCCGGAGCTACGAGGCCACGAATGAGTATCTGGAAGCGGAATATCTTCCGGAACACAACCAGCGTTTCGCACGGGAAGCGGCACGAGCAGAGAACTATCACGTGAAGACGCCAAGCGCCGCGAAGCTACGAGAGGTCTTTCGCTTAGAGACCGAGCGATGGATCAGCAACGATTGGGTGGTGCAGTACCGGGGTCACTTTCTGCAACTCCAGCCGCAGAACAGACGCTATGGGCCTACCAAAGCCAAAGCACTGGTCTGTGAGTGGGAAGATGGGGCGGTAGAAGTGCACTATCGGGGAGAAAGTATGGACTACGAAGATCTGGTCGTTCGCCCTCAGGTAGTCCAGGCAACAAGTAAGCCGCGCCGCGAGCTAGCCAAGAGAGCCAAGAGAGCCAAGAGAGTAGGAAGTAGTAGGGGTGCGCAGGATCATCCATGGTGGCAAGGTTATGAGCAGAGAATGAAGCTGCAGAAGTTGAATCGATCGCAGGTGTCAGTCCCGGTTGTGGTGTCCACCTCCGCTTCGCCCTAAACGCGCCGCACAAACCGCGGCGCAGGGCTTTGCTCCGGAGGACACCACAACGACAACAGCAAATCAAAAAAAGGGACACTTCTAATGAGGTAAGGAAGGGGACATTTCTAACGAGGCTTGACA
>Ga0209526_10000018_pt1 | contig 90104 bp, 85 predicted proteins | sample JacPinW_OM2H0_M1_FD_188566 | JGI IMG/M metagenome (GOLD analysis project Ga0209526, IMG submission 188566) | Forest soil microbial communities from Algoma, Ontario, Canada - Jack Pine, Ontario site 1_JW_OM2H0_M1 (SPAdes) (version 2) | ecosystem: Environmental > Terrestrial > Soil > Boreal... | reverse complement strand
TGCGCCAGCGGTCGAAGTGGCCGCGATCGCCCGTCCTCGACGCGAGCGCGACGAGATCCGCGGCCGGCGTGGCGAACATGAAGCCGCCCTCGCGATCCAGGTTTCCCGTGACGGCATTGAGAGCGACGATCAGCCAGGCTGAAAGCCCGCCGAATTCCTGGGTGCAGGTCCCCACACGCCCGTACGCGACCGCTGCTGGCGCCGAGGCAAAGTCGCGGGCGAGCTCGCGGATGGCCGGCGCGCCGACGCCGGTGTGCGCCGCAACCCGCTCCGGCGGGAACCTCGCCGCCGCGTCCTGCAGCAGCCCGAGCCCGTCGGTGAACGGCGCCAGGTGCCGCAAGCCCACGCGCTGCTGCTCGAAGAGGACATGCAGCATGGCGAGGAGAAGGAGCGCATCGCTCCCGGGGCGGATGGCCAGATGCTGGTCCGCCGCCGCGGCGGTCTCGGTGCGGCGCGGGTCGACCACCACCAGCTTGCCGCCGCGTTTGCGCAGGTCGTCGAGCCGGCGCGAGATGCCACCCGCCGTCATCAAGCTGCCGTTCGAGGCGAGGGGGTTCGCACCCAGCACGAGGAAGAAATGGGTCCGATCGACGTCGGGGACCGGCAACAGCACTTGATGGCCGAACATCTCCAGGGCGGCGAGCATGTGCGGGAGCTGGTCGACCGAAGTGGCCGAAAAGCGCGCCCGCGTTCCCAGCGCCCGGTTGAAGAACGGGGTCGCCAGGAGCGCGGAGTACGAGTGCACGGTGGGATTGCCCAGGTACACCCCGACTGCGCTCCTGCCGTGCTTGCGCTGCACTTCGGCGAGACGCGTCCCTGCCTCGTCCAGCGCCGCCTGCCAGGAGACCGCTTGCCACCGGCCGCCTTCGCGCCGTTGCGGCGCGCGGATGCGATCTGCATCGTCCTGCACGTCGACGATGGCGGCCGCCTTCGGGCAGATGTGCCCCCGGCTGAAGGGATCATCGGGGTCGCCGCGGACGCGGCCTACGGAATCGCCCTCGACTTCGACCGTGAGACCGCACACCGCCTCGCAGAGCATGCAGGTATGGAGGTGGGGAGGCATTGCGAGAGACCCTGCGTCAACCTAGCACGTCGGACGGCATTCGCTGCCGCCCGCCTCTGGAGCGGGAACAGGCGCCGTGCTAGCTTCCGCGGCCCTCCGCGGAGGAGCTCAAGAGAGGTCTAGAAAATCATGGTCAGACTGCTTGTGTCGTTGTCGATGATCGGTCTCGCTCTTCCTGCATTCGCAGCGGACACGGTGAAGCTCGCCATCACCGGCCCCTTCACCGGTGGCTCGGCACCAATGGGCGCCTCGATGCGCGACGGCGCCAAGCTCGCGATCGCGGAGATCAACGCTTCGGGCGGCATCCCGGTCGGCAGCGTCAAGATGAAGATCGACGTCATCGAGCGCGACGACGAGGCGAAGAACGAGCGCGGCGCCCTCATCGCGCAGGAGCTGGCGGCGATGTCCGACCTGTCCGGCGTGATCGGGTCGGTGAACACCGGTGTGGTGATGGCCGGCGACCGCCATCTTCAAGAAAAGGGCATCACCAAGATCATCACGCCCGCCGCTGGCTCCGCGTCGATGACCCAGTGGGTGGGCAAGGCCCAGGATCTCTCCATCTTCCGCTTCGCCGCCCACGACGGCATCCAGGCCGCGATGGTGGTCGAGGAGGCGATCAACCGGAAGTTCACCAAGGTCGCCATCCTGCACGACGCGACCAACTACGGCGTGTCGGGTCGCGACGATCTGCAGAGGGAGATCAAGAAGGCGGGCGACAAGCTGAAGGTCGTCGCCACCGAGAAGTTCAACATCGGCGACAAGGACATGACCGCGCAGCTGCTCCGCGCGAAGTCCGGCGGCGCCGAGGCGATCCTGATCTGGGCGATCGGGCCGGAGCTGGCCGCGGTGGCGAACGGGCGGGCGAAGATGGGCATGACCGCGCCGCTGATCGGCGGCTGGACGCTCTCGATGTCGAACTTCATCGACAACGCGGGCAAGAACGGCAACGGCGCCTTGATGCCGCAGACCTTCATCGAGGACCCGATCACGCCCAAGGCAAAGGCCTTCATCGAGTCGTATCACAAGACCTACAGCGTGAACCGCATCCCCTCCGCCGTCTCGGCCGCGCAGGGATACGACGCCGTCTACCTCTTCGCCGCGGCGGTGAAGCAGGCGGGCAGCACGGACACACACAAGATCAAGGATGCGCTGGAGGACCTCAAGGAGCCGGTCCGCGGCGTGATCGCCGTCTGGAAGCATCCCTACACCAAGTGGGATCCGAACAACGTCGAGACGCACGAGGCGTTCCGCCGCGAGCACTGCGTGATGGGCATGGTGCAGGACGGAAAGGTGATCTTCGCGCACGAGGAAGATCGCCAGCGCCTGGCAGCGCTGGCCAAGGCTCCCTGATCCGAAACCGCCGGGGAGGAGGCCCGTGACGATCTCGATCATCGCCCAGATGGCGGTCAGCGGCGCGCTGATGGGCCTGGTCTACGCGTTGATCGCCTACGGATTCCAGCTCACCTACGCCACCAGCAAGAGCATCAACTTCGGCCAGGGCGAGCTGGTGATGGTGTCCGCGTTCTTCACCCTCACGCTGATCACCCTCGGCCTGCCCTACTGGCTGGTGGTTCCGGGCGGCCTCCTGTTCGGGGCCGCCCTCGGCCTGTTCGTCGAGCGCGCCGGCGTCCGCCTGGCGCTCGAGCAGAAGAGCGAAGGGTGGATCCTGCTCACCATCATCCTCGGCCTCTTCCTTTTCTCGGTGGCCGAGAACGTCTGGGGGCGGGACGACCGCCCCTTTCCCACCCCGATCTCGCAACAGCCCATCCAGGTGCTCGGCATCGACGTCACTCCGGTCGAGCTCTCCGTGGCGATCGGCGTCTTCGCGATCATGGGTGCGATCGAGGTGTTCAAGCGGCAGACGCTGCTGGGCAAGGCGTTCGAAGCCGTCTCCGCCGACCGCGACGCGGGCGAGCTGATGGGCATCTCCGCCACGCACACCGTCATGCTCTCGTACGCGCTCTCCGGCGTGGTGGCGGCGGTGGCCGGCATCCTGGTGTCGCCCATCACGACGGTGGGGCCGACCATGGCCTCGGCTCTGGTCCTCAAGGCCTTTTCGGTCGCGGTCGTGGCCGGCCTCGAGTCGGGTTTCGGTGTGGTAGTGGTCGGCATGTTCCTCGGCGCGCTCGAGAGCATCGCCAGCTTCTCCCTCGGCAGCGGATGGCGCGAAGTGCCGGGTCTCGTCCTCCTCATTCTCGCCCTGGCCGTACGCCCGACCGGCGTCTTCGGCAAGGCGACCATCCGCAAGGTCTGAGAGGAGCCGACCGGCATGTGGAAGAGGCTGCTCCTCATCCGCGGCGCCGAGCTGCTGATGTTCGCGGTGCTCGCCGCCGTGCCGCTGGCGGTGCACAACCCGTATGCGCTGGGCCTGCTCACGCTGCTGGCCATCTACGGCATCCTCCTGATCGGGTTGGACGTGACCGTCGGCTATCTGGGCCAGGTGAACCTGGCGCAGGCCGCGTTCCTCGGTCTCGGCGCCTACACCGCGGGCCTTTGCGTCACCAAGCTCGGCTGGGGAATGCCGCTCGCGACCGTCGCGGCGATCGCCGTCGGCACCGTGCTGGGCGGCCTGCTCGCCTTGCCCGCATTGCGGCTCGAAGGGCCGCAGTTCGCCCTCGCCACCTTGAGCTTCACCGCCCTCACGGTCACGGCGCTCAACGAGCTGGAATCGCTGACCGGCGGCGCGCAGGGCCTGAGTTTCACCCGGCCGCCACTGCTCGGGCGCGTCCTGGGCGCGCGCGATTTCTACTGGCTGTGCATGGCGCTGCTGGCGATCGTCTGGGTCGCCATGCGCAATCTGCTGGCGTCGCAGTGGGGGCGCGCGTTCGAGGCGTTGCGCGACAGCCCCATCGCCACCGATGCGATGGGCGTGGGTACCTACCGGCACAAGGTGGCCGGATTCGCGCTCGGGTCCGCTCTGGGCGGGCTGGCTGGCGCGCTCTACGCGTTCAACTTCCAGTATCTGCAGCCGCAAGCTTTCGTCTACGAGCTCACCGTCATCCTCCTCCTCGGCGTGGTGCTGGGAGGGCGGAAGAGCCTGTGGGGCGCGTTCGTCGGGGCCTCGCTGGTGGCGCTCTTGCCCAACCTGCTCTCGAACCGGACGCTCTTCGAGATCATTTCGGGGGTGGGCTTCTTGCTGGCACTCTTCGCCGGCATCCGGGGGCTGCTGCGCAAGACGATGTGGCCCTTCCAGGCGCTCGCGCCGATCGTGGCGACCGGCGTGCTCGTGGCCGGCGGCCTGCTGGTCACCAACACCGAGGATTGGCGCAAGGCCATCTTCGCGCTGATGCTCTTCTCGGTGGTCGTGGGCTTGCCGGAAGGCCTGATGGGGTTCGCTTCGAAGTTCCTCTCCCGGCTGTTCCGTATCCCCGATCCGCCGCTCCCCGCGCCGTCGCCCCTCGACGAGGTCCTTCCGGCGACTCCGCTGAAGTCAGGCACCCCGCTGCTCGAGCTGCGCGACTTGAAGCGCTACTTCGGAGGGGTCAAGGCCATCGACGGAGTGTCGATGACGGTGCTCGGGGGCCACATCCACGGGCTGATCGGACCGAACGGCTCGGGCAAGAGCACGCTGGTGAACGTGATCTCCGGGCTCTACACGCCAACAGCGGGCGAGATGTTGCTGCGCGGTCAGCCCCTGCCGCGAGGCAGCCTGTTCAAGACGGCGGGCGTCGGCGTGGCGCGTACGTTCCAAAATCTCCAATTGTTCACGGGCCTGAGCGCGCTCGAGAACGTCATGGTGGCCCTGAGGGATGCCTATCGCCGGTCGCGATCCATGCCGCTGGTCTTGCTCGGGCTTGGACGCATCGAGGAGAAGCGGGCGCAGGCCCACGCCCTCGCGCTGCTCGAATTCGTCGGCCTGGGGCACGAAGCGCGAACGCCCGCGAAGGACCTGACCTACGGCGCGCAGCGTTTCCTCGAGATCGCCCGGGCGGTCGCGCGCAGGCCCGACATCCTGATCCTCGACGAGCCCGCTGCAGGGCTCTCCCACCCGGACATGCACCGGCAGATGGAGATCATCGAGCGCGTCCACCAGCGGGGCGTCACCATCGTCCTCATCGAGCACCACATGGACGTGGTGAGCGGGCTTTGCAACGTGGTCACGGTCCTCGACGGCGGAAAGCTCATTGCCGAGGGAACGCCGGTCGACGTGAAGCGGCATCCCAAGGTCATCGAGGCCTACCTCGGCGAGGTCGAGTCCGGTCCTGTCGAAGAGGCTGCCCCGGCAGCGCCCGCGACAAGCTGAGCGGAGATTCCGATGCTGGTGGTGTCCGATCTGCACGCAGGCTACGGGTTGAGCGAAGTGCTGGTCGGCACCTCGCTGGAGGTGAAGGCCGGCACCGTGGTGGCCCTGATCGGCGCGAACGGCGCCGGCAAGACCACGACGATGCGCGCGATCTCGGGCCTGGTCAGGCCCAGCAAGGGCAGCGTCCTGCTCGACGGCCAGCCCGTGCAGGGCCTTCCGCCCTCGCGGATCGCTCGCCTCGGGCTGGCGCACTCGCCGGAGGGGCGCAAGGTCTTCGGTCCGCTTTCGGTCGAGGACAACCTCCTGCTCGGTGCTTACCGGCGGCTGCCGCGCTTCTTCGGCTTCCGCGCCCGGGCGGGGGGCGATCTAGACCGGGTGTACGGGCTGTTCCCGCGCCTGCGCGAGCGGAAGCGGCAGCAGGCGGGCACCCTCTCGGGGGGTGAGCAGCAGATGCTCGCCATCGGCCGCGCGCTGATGGCGGCGCCCAAGGTGATGCTCCTCGACGAGCCTTCCATGGGGCTTGCGCCGGTGATCGTCCAGGAGGTGTTCCGGACCATCCAGCGCCTGAAGCAGGAGGGGATGACGATGCTGCTGGTCGAGCAGTTCGCCAAGACCGCGCTCACGGTCGCCGACTACGCGTACGTGATGGAGCGCGGCCGCGTCGCCGTCGAAGGCCCGCCGGCCGAGCTGCGCAAGAACGAGCGGGTGCTCGCGGCGTATCTGGGTTGATCGCCCAGCCGAGTCACGCCGGCGAAGACCTCAGTCGAGCAGCACGCCCGGATTGAGGATGCCAGCCGGGTGGGTCAGGCCGTGCGGCTGCAACTGCTTCTCCAAATCCGGGCCCAGCGCGCCCGCTTGGATCCGGGCCGCGCGGGAGACCGGGTCCACTTCGAGGACGCCGGAAAGGCGCGAAAGGTCGAGCGCGCAGGCAGGACGCCCGCCGCCGCCTGCTTCCACGCCGCCGACGACGCTGGTGCCGCCGCCATAGGGACTCACCGCGATGCCGTTCGTCGCGCAGGCGTGGAGCGCGCGTGCGACATCCTCTTCCGTCCGCGGAAAGCAGACGAAGTCCGGCGCAGCCGCGAAGTCGCAAGCGAAGCCCCGGACGAGGTCGGGATACGCGCGCCCGTAAGCGTGGCGGAGCCTCGCCTCGGGCGATGCGTCGCAGAGGACCGCGATCGATTGCGGTGGAGCAACGGACGCTCGCGAGACTCCCGCGATCGCACGATCCAAGGTCGGAAGCGCCTTCGGCTCCGGCGTGTCCTGACCGAGCGCGCCAGCCACTTGCACGGCCAGCGCGTGGCGCGCCGCATCGGCAGGCAGCCCTTCCTCCCATCCCCAGGCCCAGAAGCTCCTGCGCATCGCGCCAACCGTAGCAGATGCGGCTCACTGCAGGATGAGCGGAATGCGGATCGTTGCCAAGCGCTCGCGCGTCTCTGCCTCGATCACTTCCTGGGCGAAGATCACCCGGCCTTCGCTCGCCTTCAGCTTGTGGAAGTAGAGGAAGCCAGACACGCGTCCCCCGGGCTGCAGCACTCCTTCGGGCAGCGCCTGGTTCAACATGTCCGGCGTCGGGAGCGGCGGCTCCCAGGTGGCGTAGAACTGGTCATAGAAGACCGGATCCCAATCGAACGGGCCGTCCCAGAGCGGATACGCTGGGTACCACGGCCCGTACGGGCGCAGCAGGAGGAAGCGGTCGCCCGGGAACGTCGGCACGAGCGCCACCGTCTGCGTGCCTGGCCGCTGAATCTGCAAGGGCGGAATCGCTCCGGATTGCAGACCGTCGGGCCCGGTGAGAGTGAAGTCGCGATAGCGGATCCGGATGGCGACGGGCGAGCCGTTTTCGACGGTCACGTGGAGCGGCGTGACGATCGACTCGAGATCCCGCGGGACTCCCTTCCAGGCACGCGATCGGACCGTGACCTGGACGCCCGCGGCGCTGGCAACGGCGGCCTCCGGATCGCCGGCGGGGCGCTGCGCATCGGGCGCGGGGACGAGCCTGGGCGTGTGCGCGCAGCCCGCCAGAAGGAGAAGGAGGGCGAAGAAGCGGCTTCTGGTCTCGCAGATGGCATGCATCAGGGTCTCGTTCTCCGGCGTATCGCGCTCCGTTCGCGAGCCCGCCAGAGACGTGGGGTGCTGCGGAAACAGACGTCGGTAGTGCGACGGACCTTCGGGCGAGTGGGCGGTCGTGTCCAAGGCGCAAGCGTAGTCCCTGAGCCAGCTCTTGGTGGCCGGGGGTAGCCCGGCCATTCCGGTTCGAGTTGCTGCTTTTCATGCGGTGGCGGCTGCGCGCGCCTTGCCGGCCCCAGGCAGGACCGCGGAGCGTTGCCGCTGCCGACGGCCCCTATGGAAGGTCGCCCAAATCAATTGGTGTATGAGGTCTCGTCGTTCCGGTCGCTCGCGGGCGGTCCGCCAACTCGTTCCGGAATTCTCATGATCCGTCACATCTCCTGGCACACGATCAGCTCGTCGTCCTGCCGTATGCTTCTGGACGCGCCAGGATTCCGGAACGAGTTGGGCAAAGCGCCGGGTCGTGGATGCGAACGGCTCTGCCGACGCCAGCTGTGTTTGGCTGTTCGTGGAGGGGGCAGAGCGCGCAGGTGTGCTGGTCCCGCGGCAACTCGTTCCGGAAATTCCGGAAACGAGTTCACTATGCGACGGGGGTCTCATTCTGGTCAGGGCAGGTCCATTTTGAACTCGTTCCGGGACGGGCCGCACTGCGTCATATCCATCATTCGGTCGAAATCCGGCGAGCAAGGGAAGGACACCACTTCGCAGGCGGCTCCCTCGGAGACCCAGAGTGGCGACGCCTCGGAGATCCGGAGTGGCGACGCCCAGAGCGGAATCGGGCATCATCCATCCGCCGTTCGCACGCGAGCAAAGGAGGGCTGGATTTTCCTCCGTGCCGTCCGCCTTTACGGCCAGCACCGGACTGGTTCAACCGGTTGAACCAGCGCCTAGGCGCGCCCAACGCCGAAATGTGCCTCGACGTTCGAGCCAGCAGCTGCGAGATGAACCGTTGTTTTACAGCCACCCAACTCGTTCTGGAACCCGGGCCAGCCCCGGCGCCGCAGCCAAGTCAGGGGCCACGTTGAGCGAGGTCATTCGACAGTTCCGGTTGTGAGATGCGTTTTAGCCGCCCAGAGCGAGGCGCCTGAATTCGTCCAGGCTGGTGCTGCGCCGGATGGTCACCCGGTAGAGGTTGAGCAGGCCCTTGCCGCCGTGCACCGCTCCAGCCACCGCCGCGCGATAGCCGGCCTCCGCGGCCGCGCGCTCGATCCGCTTGCGCACCGAGTTGTAGGGGTAGGCGAGCACCTCGACCGGCGCATGAAGCTGCGACTCCAACTCGCGCTTGGAGGCGGTCAGCTCCTCCCGCACGCGCTCGTCCGACTCTTCGGCAAGGTGGGCGTGATCGACGCTGTGCGAGCCGATCTCCATCCCGGCCGCGGCCAGGGCGCGGACGCCGTCCCAGCTGAGGTAACCGGGCTTGCCGACGAGTCCGGTGATCACGAAGAAGGTCGCGCGCATTCCTCGCTTGCGCAGCGCCGGCAACACGCGGGTCAGCGCGTCTTCGGTGCCGTCGTCGAACGTGAGCACGACCGCGCGCGAGACGTCGCGGCGCTGAACGAGATCGTCCAGGGAAACGGTGCGCAGGCCCGCCGAGACGAGAAAATCGAGCTGGTGCTCGAAGTCTTCGGAAGCGACCGTGAACTCGTCCCCGCCGGGGCCGACGGAATGATAGTTGAGGATCGGCACCGGCGGTTTGCCCCGCGCGCAAGCCAGGCAGAGAAGGAGGGCCGGCAGCAATCGGCTGAAGAGCGTCATCGCGCGCAAGCACTGTAGTATGTAGGACAGCTCCGTGGATCGCCGGAAGATCGCCGCAACGCTCGCTTACGCCGGGCTCGCAGGCCACGCCTTCTTCGTGCCCGTGTCCATCGCCGGGATGCAGATCGCGCTGGGGATTGCGGCGGCCGGGCTGCTCCTTTCGCCCCCCCGTCCGCTGCGCACCGCGCTGGACTGGCCGGTGCTGGCGTTCGTGGGGATCGCGATCGCTTCGGACCTCCTGTCCCCCTACGGCGCGCCCGCGCTCGCCGAAGCCACTCTCTGGCGCTCCGTGATCGGGTTTTTCGTGGTGGCGCACGGGCTCCGGCTCTTGCCGCGCGAGGCGCCGCTGCGGCTGCTCTACTGGGCGTGCGGGGGCCTGGCCCTGGCGTCGCTGGTGGGGATCGTCCAGTACCGGGCCGGCGTGGACGTCGTCCATCTGCTCGGGCTGCGCGAGGCGCCCGCTCTCGTCCAGGCGCCTGGCGCGCCCGACCGATTCGGCGCGATGGGGTTCTTCACCTCGCGCCTCTCGTACGGCCACAATGCGACCGTGCTGGTGGCGCTCCTTGCCGGCGTGCTCGCGGCCGGCGCGGTCCCTCCCCGGCGGATCTGGATCGTGGCCGCGGCCACGGCGCTGGGGCTCGGCGGAGTCGCGGTCACGTTCGACCGCGCCGCGTACCTCGCTCTCTGCGCGGCCGCGCTGATCATCGGCCTGCTCGCGGCTCCGCGCGTCCGGCGGGCTTTCCTGCCCGCGATGGCGGCCCTGGTGGTGCTCGCGGCGCTGCACGGCGGGGTGCGGGCGCGGTTCCTCAGCGCGTTCTCGTTCGAGACCAACTCCGATCGCGCCTTCATCTGGTCCCGCGCCCTGGAGATCATCCGCGATCATCCCCTGCGTGGAGTGGGGTTCGCCAACTATTCCCGGGCGGGGGCTCCTTACTACGACCGCGTCGATCCAGGCTTCCCCATGCGAACCTGGGCGCACAACACCGAGCTGTCCACCCTGGCGGAGACGGGGCCGCTCGGGCTCGCGGCCCTGTTGTGGGTGTTCGCGGCGGCGGCGCGGGCGTTGCTCGCGCGCGTGCGGGCACGGGAGCCGATGGCGCTGGGCGCGCTCGCGGCACTTGCGGCGCTGCTGGTCGTCGGGCAGGCGCACGACGTGCTGTACGACACCAAGGTCATGTACGCGCTCTGGCTCGCGCTGGGCCTGTCGCTCTCGCCGGGAACACCGGCGGAGTTCTCGAAGCTGCGGCTGGCCGAGGCCGCTTGAACGGCCTCTCCGTCACTCGATGAAGCGGATGAAGCGATAGAACCGCTGGTCGGCCGCGATCCGCAGGGGCAGGACGACCAGCAACGACGCCATCACCAGATAGGGCAACCGGGCCGCCCGACGCTCCAGGAATCCACGCAACCGCGGCAGGTGCCGCAGCAGGGACTCCGCACCGGGAACGTGCACCAGCGCGTACGCGGGAAAGATGTAGCGCGGCGCCCTGCGCGTCATCAGCGAGAGCAGCGCCACGATCCCTCCGCTGCCGGCCACCGCCAGCCATTGGGCGGCGGTAAACGGCTCCGCGCGCCGTCGCGAGCGCCAGATCCCCCAGGTTGACAGGACTGACCCCGGAAAGGAGAGCCAGAGCAGGTGCGCGAGATAGTAGAACGGGTTGACGAGCTTTCCCCAGACCGGACGCTGCTCGTAGAAGGCGACGTAGCCGACCTGTGTGCCGAGGTATCCGGCGAAGAAGCCCTGGCCGGTGACTCGGCGGTACGCGAGCTCGTACAGCGCGGAAAACAGCGCGATCAAGACGGCGCTCAGCGCAAACCATGCCGCGTCCTTCCGGCGCCGGGACACGATCACCCACCAGGCGATCATCACCGGCCAGAAGGACAGGCCCAGGATGCCTTTCATGGCGAAGGCGAAGAGGCCGAAGAGCGCGAAGCCCAGCCCGAACCACCTGCTGCGCGGCATCTCGTGCAAGCACCAGAATCCGCCCAGATAAGCGAGACCCCAGGGAACCTCGTGGTTGGCGCGAAGCAGGTATTGGATCCCGAGCGGCGAGAAGAGGTAGGAGCCCACGGCGGCCCAGCCGACGGCGCGATCGGCGAGGGCCGCAGCGAGCCGGAACAGCAGATAGAGCGAGCCGAGGAAGTAGAGGAAGTTGGCCAGGAGCGCGCCGCGCGCGAATCCGAGCTTGCCCAGCGCCGCCGCGGGCCAGAAGAACGCAGCCGGGTGCTCGAGGAAAAGGCCCTCCTTGAAGCGGCCTGGAGGAAAGAACGGCGCGATCCATTCCCGGACTGGCCGCCGGCTCAGCTGCTCGGAGATGCTCTCGTACAGCGTCGAGTCCGCATCGCGAAGCGGGTACTGGACGGCGGCGACGATCGCATGGAGCACGAGGACGCAGGCGACCCAGGCGCTGGCGAGGACCAGCGGGTGCGTCGCGAAACCGGCGAGTGGCGCCGGGGAGGTCGGTTTCTGGCCGGGCTCTGGAAAGGTCCGCACGGATGCAGCGCGGCTCTACCGCGCGCGACGCACTTGCGTCAAAATATCGATTCATCCATGCCCCTGCCCCGTGTCCGCCTCGGCGAGCTGCACCCTCTGCTGTTCGCCAGCCTCGACCCGGCCTTTGCCTTCGAGGGATCGGGCTCGATCCGCCGCGCCGGCAACTCATCGCCCGACCTGAGTTCTCAGTGCGCTCCCGCGATTCCTGGCTTATCTTCCGCCGCTCACGACCGGAGTGGACCATGCTCTTCAGGAAGCTCTTCCAGGTGCTCGTTGTGGGCGGCGCGGTGATGGGGGCGACCTCAGGTTGTTTGACCCATGCCGGCAGCCGGCAGACGACGCTCGCCAAGGGTGAGGGTGGAGGGGAGGGAGTGGCTTCTGACGCCGGGACGGCGAGGACCGCGCAGGGTTCGGACGGCGGAGTGGCGCCCGACGCAGGCGGCGGCGGAGTCGTGGGCTGGTGAAGGAGGAACTGCGCCGCAAGGCCGGAGAGGCATGGGCATTCCGTACGCGGGTCGAGCGCGAGGCGGCGCGCAGATTCGCCCGGTTGGCGGCAGCCATCGCCGCGTTCGACGCCGACTCGCCGGTTCCCGCGCTCTTGCGGCAGGCGGTCGAGGACGAGCACCGGCACGCGGCCCTGTGCGCCGATCTCTCCGCGGTGTACGGCCAGCCGATCGGCGCTGCCGCGGAAGACGCCGCGATCGCGCCCAGAAGCCTCCCCCCGCGCGCAGCCGTCCTCTACGAAGTCGTCGCATCGTGTTGCATCACCGAGACGGAGAGCGTGGCGACCCTGACCACGCTCCTGGCGGAGCAGGTGGAGCCACGGGTCGAGAGCGTCCTTCGGGAGATCGCCAGGGACGAGGTCGTGCACGGACGCATCGGCTGGGCACACCTGGCGAGGGAGGCATCGATCTCCGACGTCTCTTTTCTCTCGCCCTGGATCCCGGCAATGCTCGCGGGCACGGTCAACGAGGGGCTCTTCGCCGCTGCGGGCGAGGATCGGGAAAGCCGTGAGCTCCTGCGCCACGGCGTGCTTCCGCATTCGCTCAAGAGATCGATCTTCGTCGGCACGCTCGAGGGAGTCGTCTTCCCCGGACTGGAGAAGTTCGGTATTTCCTCGCTCCCTGCCCGCCAATGGCTGAGCAACCCAGCAGCCCGGACCCGGCCGGGCTGAGGTCGGAGGAGTGAGATGGCCAGCATACGCATCGCGCGTGAGTCGGATGCGGACGAGATCGCCGCCATCTACCGCCCGTGGGTCGAGCGGACCGCCGTCTCTTTCGAGCTGGAGCCACCCAGCGGGAGCGACATGTCACAGCGCATCGTGACGTTGGGTTCGTACGCGCCCTGGTTGGTCTGCGCTGGGACGGACGGTGTGTGGGGATACGCCTACGCTTCCAAGCACCGCGACCGGGCCGCCTACCAGTGGTCGGTGGACGTCGCCGTCTACGTGCGCGAGGATCGGCGAAGCGGCGGCGTCGGCCGCGCCCTCTACGAGTCCTTGTTCGCCCTGCTCCGGTTGCAGGGATTCGTCGCCGCGCATGCCGGCATCACGCAGCCCAATGCCGCGAGCGTAGCCCTGCACGAGGCCCTGGGGTTCCGCCGGATCGCGACCTACCCAGCCGTGGGCTTCAAGCTGGGCGCCTGGCACGACGTGGGTTGGTGGCAATCCAGGCTGCGAGAAGCGCCCAGGAATCCGGCGCCGCCCATTCCCATCGCGGCGGCGCAGCAGCAGCCGGAATGGGAAGCGGCCCTCCGCGCCGGGCTGCCCTTTCTACGCTGAGTGGATCGGCATGGCGCGACGCCGGCGCAGGCGGCCCTCGCCTGGGTCCGTTCTGCACGCCGGGGTCGGCGCCGATGCGCTCGGGTCAACCGACCTTGCGGACGTTGGCCGCCTGCGGGCCCTTGGGCCCGTCCTGCACGTCGTACTCCACCTTCTGGCCCTCGGCCAGGCTGCGAAACCCCTCGGACTGGATGGCGGTATGGTGGACGAACACGTCCTTGCCGCCGGCGTCCGGCGTGATGAACCCAAAGCCCTTTGCATCGTTGAACCACTTCACCGTGCCGCTCGGCATCTTGCACTCCCCGGCGCAAAATGGCGCCGTAGTCTGGTAGGTGACTTATGCCGCCCCGGCCCCCGCGCCCAGTGGCCCTGACCTGCGAAGTCTCCCTCAGGACACCCGGGGGGGTCGGACCCACCTCTCCCCGCATCTTACCTCGCTTGCGCGCCCGCTGCCTCCCGCAGCGCGCGGTCGACCGCAGACAGGTCCGCGGGCTTCACCAGGAACGCGTCGTATCCGGCGGCTAGCGCCCGCTCGCGATCGCCAGGCTGTCCGTAGCCCGTGAGGGCGACGAGCCGGACGCTCGCTCCCAGCGCCGCGCGGACCGCCCGCGCCACTTGAAAGCCATCGTTGCCGGGCAACCCCAGGTCGATCAGCATGGCGTCCGGCCGTCCAGCCAGCGCCCGCTCGATGGCAGTGCGCCCGTCAGGGCAGGGATCGACGCGGTGACCCATCTGCTCGAGGGCCATCTGCAGCAGGTCCCGGGCGTCGGGATTGTCCTCGGCGAGCACGACGTGCAGCGCCCGCGGCCCACCGTTCGTCTCCAGCGCCGCCTTCGTCGGCGCCGGCGAATCGCTCGGCTCCGCCATCGGGAGGCGGACGACGAACTCGCTCCCTTTTCCGAGGCCGGCGCTGGCCGCCTCCACCCGGCCTCCGTGGAGCTCGACGAGCCGCTGGACGAGCGTGAGCCCGATGCCCATTCCACCCGGAGCACGGTCGAGCGCGCCGGGTGCTTGAACGAACAACTCGAAGACCCGCGGCAGCATCTCCGCGCTGATCCCCACGCCGGAATCCTTCACCCGCAGCACCGCCTGGCCGGCTCCAGCCTCGAGGCTCACCTCGATCCGTCCGCCCGCGTTGGTGTACTTCACGGCATTGGAGAGGAGATTCGCGACGATCTGCTCCAAGCGCAGCAGGTCGCCGCGCACCATCACCACTCCTTCGCCCAGCGCGTCGACGATCTGCACGCCCTGGATCTGCCCAGCCCTTTCGAACCCCTGGATCGCGCGGTGCACCACGGCACGGAGGTCGATCGATTCCTCATGCAGGGCGATCTTGCCGCGGGTCACCCGCGATACGTCCAGCAGATCGTCCACCAGCCGGGAGAGATGGCGGAGCTGCCGGCTCACTACCGCGCGTTCGCGGCTGAACCTGTCGCCGGCTTGCCGGTCGATCAGCTCCGCGGCGGTCAGGATCGCGGCCAGCGGGTTGCGCAGCTCATGTCCCAGCATGGCGAGGAACTGGTCGCGGTCGCGGACCGAGCTCTCCAGGGCCGTGAGCAGGTCCCGGACCTGGTACTGGCGGCGCCGCGCGCGGAGCGCCGCACGCACCGCGCTCATGAGCGTGCGCACCCGGGCGGGACGGTCGAGCAGCGTCACGTTGGCTGCGTGCTCTCCCGAAGTCTCGCGGCTGCCGAAGATGATCAGCGGAAGGTCCGACCAGGGAGGCTGCCTCCCGAGCTCCTCGGAGAGTCGCGTCGCCGCCGCGGGAAAGAGCGCTTCCTCGGTGAGCACTGCCGCGCCGGCGCCCTCGGTGATCCGTTCGCAGAGCTGCGCAACGTCAACGCACGCCAACGCCTCGAGCCCGCCGGCGCGGAGGGCGCGCTCCGCGAGTTGGCCGTCCCGGCCCACCGGCGCGAGAACCAGGATGCGCTCGCCGATCACTCGACACCGGGCAGGATGCGCGGGATCCCGGTGAGCACGCCCTGCATGTTGGAGAGGCGCGCTCCCACGTGCACGCCCTTCGCATCCATGCCGAGCTCGCGAATGTCCATGGCGTGCCTTCCCAGCCGCCGCTTGAGCACCGAGATGGCCTTGCGCACTTCACCCTGCGCCTCGAAAAAGCGCAGCAGCACCACGGTGTCGGCGAGGAAGCTCACGTCGACCGGCGAGCTCATCGGTCCGATCATCCCGGCTTGCGCCAGCGTCAGGATGGTGAGCACGCCGCGCTGCCGGAGGTAGGAGAGCAGCTCGTGAAGCTGGACGATCAGGAACTTCTCCTCGGGCATCGCCGCGAGGAAGCCGTTCAGACTGTCGATGACGAGGACGCGCGTGCCGCGAGCCTCCACCTCTTCGCGGATCTGATCCACCATCTCTCCCGGAGACATCTCGGCCGGATCGATCTGCTGGACGCGCAGCCGGGTGGACGCGATCAACTCCGTTACCCGCATGCCCAGCGCTTCCGCGCGCGCCGTGAGCGTGTGGACGCTCTCGTCGAAGGCGTAGATGGAAGCGGCCTCGCCGCGGAGCGCAACGGCCGACGCATACTGCGCGGCCAGCACCGACTTTCCGGTCCCGGCGGGGCCGATGAAGAGCGCGCTGGTCCCGCGATCGAGGCCGCCGCCCAGGAGCGCGTCCAGCTCCGCCACCCCGCTGGGGACGATCTCGGCGCGAAACGGCTGGTGGTGCTCCGCCGCGATCAGCCGCGCGAACACACGAATGCCGCCGCGCTCGATGCGGAAGTCGTGGTAGCCACCCCGAACGGCGACGCCCCGCATCTTGACGACCCGCAGCCGCCGGCGCTCGGCGCCGTAGAGCGGCGAAAGCTGCTCGAGCGAAATGACCCCATGGGCCAGGCTCTGGAGCTGCAGGTCGCTCGTCTCGCTGGTGCGATCGTCGGCCATCAGCACGGTGGCCCCGCGCTCGGCGAAATGCTGCTTGAGCGCCAGGAGCTGGCGCCGGTAGCGCAGCGCGCTCTGGGCCAGGAGCCGCATCTCCGACAGCGAGTCGAACACCACCCTCACCGGTTTGACCCGCTCGACTTCGGCCAACAATGCGCGGGTCACCTCGGCCAGCTCGATCTCGGAAGGCTCGAAGAGGGTGTTCTGCTCACCGAGGCTCAGGTACTCGACGCCCGAAGCGAGCTCGAAGATCGGCAGTCCGGACAGGTCCCAGCCGTGCGAGTCCGCCACGGCACGGAGCTCCTCGCCAGTCTCCGAGAGGGTGACGTAGAGCCCCTTCTCGCCGCGCCGGAGCCCTTCGAGCAGGAACTGCAGGCCCAAGGTCGTCTTGCCGGAACCGGGATCGCCCTGGATGAGATGGAAACGCGCGGCGGGTAGCCCGCCACCAAGGACGTGGTCGAGCCCTTCGACGCCTGTGGACACATGGGGAACGGATTGCATACCAGGAACAACGTAGAACACTTCGAGGGAGGAAGCGGGCAAAACCCGCGAAATGCCCATTGCTTACCAGCTTCCGGTGCGTTCCAGGAGCGACCGGGCCCCTGCACTGTCGACTGGAGGCGAGAAATAGAAGCCTTGGGCGGCGGCGCAGCCCACTTCGCGCAAGAAGCCGAACTGCTCCGCAGTCTCCACCCCCTCGGCGACCACTTGCGTCCCCAGGTCGCGCGCCAACGAAAGGATGGTGCGCACCAGCTCCGGCTGCTGGCCGCGCGGCGATCCGCCCGTGAACAGCGAGCGGTCGATCTTCAGGCAATCGAACTGGGATCGCAGCAGCGAGTTGAGCGAGCAAGAGCCGGTGCCGAAATCGTCCATCGACAACCGCAATCCGCGGTCGCGGAGCTGCGCCATCCGCGGGGCGTGCTCGCTGTTCTGCAGCGTGTTCTCGGTCAGCTCCAATATTAGATCTTGCGCCTCGAGGCTATGCTCGCTCAGGACGCCTTCGATGTTCTCCAGCAGGTCGCTGTGCTCGAGCTGCCGGGAGGACAGGTTCACGCTGAGCGTCAGCCGCTCCGGCGCCGCGCCGCGCCAGCTCTGGAATTCACGGCCGGCCTGACCCAGGAGCCAGCGGCCGATCGGCACCATCAGTCCGGTCTCTTCGGCGAAGGGCACGAAGTGCTCCGGCGCGATCAGCCCCCGCGTGGGATGGGCCCAGCGAATCAAGGCCTCGAGACCTTGGATGCGGCCGGAGGCCACGTCGACGATGGGAAGATAGTGCACGCGGAACTCCTCGCGCACCAGGGCATGGCGCAGCTCGCCTTCCAGCTCGAAGAGATGCGGCGCGCGCTCGCGCAGGGATGCGTCGAACACCACCGAGCGCGCCCGTCCCTGCGCCTTGGCGCGATACATCGCGGCGTCCGCGTCCAGCAGCAAGTCCTCCACCCGCGCATGGGCGGACGCGCTCAGGGCGACGCCGATGCTCACCGTGGCGCAGACCTCGGTTCCCGAGACCTCGAACGGTTGCGCGGTGACGTCATGGATGCGCCTGGCGACGATCTCGGCGTCGGCCAGTTCCTTGACGTCATCGAGCAGGATGCTGAAATCGTCCCCGCCCTGGCGCGCGAGCGTATCGCCTTCGCGCAGGCAGGTCTGGAGCCGCTCGCCCATCTTGACCAGCAGCTCATCGCCTGCCGCGTTGCCGAGCCGTTCGGTGACCGGCTTGAACCGGTCCACGTCCAGGAAGAGGATCGCCAGGCGATCGCCTTCGCGGCGCGCGGTGCGCGCGAAGGAACGCCGCGCCAGGTCCAGGAAGTGAGCGCGATTCGGCAGCCCCGTGAGCGCGTCGCGCAGCAAGCCCGCCGTCGCCTTGGGCTCGGTCACGTCCATGGTCGAGCCGGAGAAGCGCAGCGCCGTTCCCGAAGCGTCGCGCGTCGCCTGACCGCGCGCCAGCACCCAGCGCCAGCTTCCATCCTCATGGCGCAACCGATGCTCGCTCTCGAAGCGCTCCGACTGCCCGTCCAGGTGCGCGCGAATGGCGCCTTGCACCGCTTCCTGGTCCGCCGGGTGCACCCGGTCGAACCATTCCGAAAGCGCGCCGCCGTCGCCCTTGGCGCCGACCAGCGCGCGCCACGATTGAGACAGCCAGAGGCGATCGGTGGCCAGGTCCCAGTCCCAGATCCCGTCGCCCGCGCCTTGCCAGGCGAGCGCGTACCGATCGCCCACCGGGTCGCGCTCCTGCACCACCACCGCGTTTCCGACCTCGCGGCCCTTCCGATCGTGAAGCGGCACGACGGTCCATTCGCACATCCGCGGCTCGCCGGACCGCGCCGGCGTCTCGCACATCAGTTGGGTGGTGTCTCCGTTGGCCAGGGCCTGGCGCAGCTCGGTGCGCGCCTGGGCACGATTCGCGCCGGTGTCCTGGAACACCAGCATGGAGAGCTCCCGTTCGACCGCCTCCGCCTCCGGGATCCCGAACAGCCGCTCGGCCGCGGCGTTCCAGGCAGTCACCTTCCGATCCGCGTCGCAGAGCAATGCCGCGAAGGGGGCCTGCTCGAAGAGTCGCGAGATCGAGCGCGTCCTGGGCGAGATCCCGCGGCGCCGTTCGGCTTCCGGCCGACGCTTGAGCAAATCGGAGACCAGCGCGAGCGCGCGCTGGAGGGAAGCGCGATCGCCGTCGGCCCGGCGGTATTCCTTTTCGATCTTGCGGAACAGCTTGCGCAGGTGCGGGGAAGCTTCACGTTCTTGACCGAGGGCCTCGTCGAGCTGGCGGCGGAGGCGTCTATGCATCCTCAGTCCGGCTCCGGCGCGTTTTCATCGGGCGCCACGAGACGGAAGCGGGCCCGACTGTAATAATGAAACCTTGCAATCGGATTCAGGGGCGAGTCTTCCCTCAGCTGCCGCGGTGCGTCCTTGCGCGAGGGATGCGCGAACACCAAAGACTACCTTACCCCACGCAATCGCGATTGTGCAACAAACAGGACAATCAAGGGGATGACATGCAAGGCGGCGGAGCTCAAGCGGCGCAGCTGGTGTTCGTGGTCCTGCTCGTCGCCGTGATCGCCTTCGCGGCGCTCGCACGCAAGCTCCGGCTGCCCTATCCGATCGTCCTGGTCCTCGCCGGTCTCGTCGTCAGCTTCTTGCCCGGCCTCCCAAGGATCACGCTCGAGCCGGACCTCATCTTCTACGTGGTGCTGCCTCCGTTGCTCTACTCCGGGGCGTGGGTGACCTCCTGGCGCGAGTTCTCGTACAACCTCGTCAGTATCGCCTCGCTGGCCATCGGCCTGGTCAGCTTCACTGTGGCGGGCGTCGCGCTTTCGGCTCCCTTCATCCTGCCGGCCTTCGACTGGCGCACTGGGTTGGTGCTCGGCGCGGTCGTCTCCACCACCGACGCGATTGCGGCCAGCACGATCGCGCGGCAAATGGGACTGCCGCGCCGCATCGTCGATGTCCTGGAAGGCGAGAGCCTGGTGAATGACGCGACCGGACTGCTGGCGCTGGAGTTCGGCGTCTCGATCCTCGTTTCCGGCATGCCGCCTAGCGCCGTGCACGCGCTGCTGCGCTTCGGCCAGCTGGTCGCCGTCGGGTTGGCGGTGGGGCTCCTGATCGGTTGGCTCGTGCGCTGGGTGGAAACGCACATCGACGACGGACCGATCGAGATCGCCATCAGCATCCTCGTGCCTTACGCCGCTTATCTCATCGCCGAGGGGATCCATGGCTCGGGCGTCCTCGCCGTCGTCGCGGCGGGACTGTTCCTCAGCCGCAAGAGCAGCCAGTTCTTCTCGCCCGCCGTCCGCATCCAGGTGTACGCGGTGTGGGGCGCGCTCACGTTCGTGCTCAACGGGCTGGTCTTCCTGCTCATCGGACTGCAGCTGCCCCTCGTGCTCGCGGGCATCCGTGAATACGGGCTGGACACGCTGGCGCTCTCCGGCGCCGCTTTCAGCGCCCTGGTGATCGCGCTGCGGCTCGCATGGGTCTTTCCCGGGGCCCGCTTCGCCTACTTCATCCGCCGGCGGGTGCTGCACCAACCGGAAAGCGTTCCACCGGCCCGGCAACTGGTGGTGCTGGGCTGGACGGGAATGCGCGGAGTGATCGCGCTGGCCGCGGCGCTGGCGCTGCCGCACACCCTACCCGGAGGCGTTCCCTTCCCGCAGCGAAACCTGATCGTGTTCATCACCTTCTGCGTGATCCTCGCGACGCTCGTCGCGCAGGGGCTGACTCTACCGCCGCTGATCCGGCTGCTGGGGCTCCAGGGCGCGGCGGGACCCGCCTGCGAGGAGCGGGAGGCCAGACGCATCGCGGTCGAATCCGCCCTGGGGCACCTGGAACAGTCGCGCCCGCGCGACCGGCCCGATCTCGCCCCCATCTACGATGACCTCGCCCTGCACTATCGCCAGCGGCTCGCCGGCCTCACCGGCGAGGCATCGCAGCAAGGCCAACCGGTGGACCCGGAGCACCACATCCGTTATCGCGACCTGTCGCGGGAGCTTGCGAAGATCGAACGGGATGCGGCCATCCGCCTCCGCGACGAGGGGCGCATCGACGACGACGCGCTCCGCCAGATCGAGCATGAGCTCGACCTGACGGACGTGCGACTGCAGGAAGCCCGGTCCGGCGGACCGGGGTGACTCGCGAGTACCGATCCTGAGATCCGCTCAGGCGGCGGTCTTGGGCCGCGCGGCCTTCGCGGCGGAGTCCATCCGGGACGCGCCCTGGAAGAAGGCGCCCTTCTCGATCACCAGCGACGGCGTCTCGAGGTCGCCGCGGACCTTGGCGCTGCCGCGGATCTCGACGCCGGTCTTCGCCTGGATGTTCCCATTCACCTCGCCATGGACCACGATGGTGCCACAGCTGATGTTCGCGTCGATGCGCGCAGCCTCGCCTACCACCAGGACGTCATTGGTGACGATCGTGCCGACGAAGCTGGCATCGATGCGGACGGTGCCCGCGAAGGTCAGCTTGCCCTCGAATCGCACTCCGCGCCCGAGCAGCAAGTCGCTGGCCGCGCCGGGGATCGCCGGAGCTTCGTCTCGCTTCGTCGTCGCTTCCCAGGTCTCGGCTGGCTTCGGCTGCAGGGCCACGCCCGCGTCTGCAGGGGTGATGGGCTTTTCCGCGTTGTTCTGGACGTGCATGACGCCTCATTGGGCCGGTGGGGAGCGAGCGAGCGGGCGCCCGGCGCGACCGGCCCGCTTCCCTCCTTACGCCTGGCCGCCGGCGCCTATTCCCCGGACTAATCGTCCAGGGCCGTCTCCTGCAGGAACTGCAGCACCGCCACCTCGTCTCGCCGGAGCGCGGCGGGCGGATTTTCACGGCGCATGGCGTGCGGGGACGCTGAGGGCAGGGTTACGGTGAGCCCTTGTAGATACGCCCGCAGCAGCCCGGGGTGCACGTAGTACTTCCGGGAGACCGCGCGCGTGTTGCCGAGCCGATCAGCAACGGTGTCAATCGCCCGGAGCATGTTTCGCTCCGCCTCGCGCCGGGTCTTGGCCGGCCCGATCGCGCACAGCTGCTTGGCGGCGAGCATGGTGCCCGCCCAGGTCCGGAAATCCTTCGCGGTGATGTCGCGGCCCGTCGTCTCGCGGAGATACGCATTGACGTCGTCCGAGGAGATGGTCTGGCGCCTGCCCTTGGTGTCGAGGTACTGGAACAGCTCCTGTCCCGGCAGGTCCTGGCACTGCTGCACGATGCGGGCGAGCCGGCGATCGGTGATCGCGACCTCGTGGCTGACGCCGCTCTTGCCGCGAAAGGTGAAGTGGAGTCTCGAGCCTTTGATCTCGACGTGGCGGCCGCGCAGGGTGGTGAGGCCGAAGGAGCGGTTCTCGCGCGCATACTCGTCGTTGCCGACGCGGATCAGCGTCTTGTCCAGCAGGCGCACCACGGTGGCGAGGATCTGCCGCCGGGTCAGGTCGCCGGCGCGCAGGTCGCGCTCCACCCGCTCGCGGATGTCGGGGAGGATCTCGCTGAACTCGAGCATGCGGCGGAACTTCGACTTGTCGCGGGCCGCCCGGTACAGGGGGTGGTACCGGTACTGCTTCCGCCCCCGGGCATCGCGCGCCGTGGCCTGGATGTGGCCGTGAGGATCCGGACAGATCCACACGTCGGTCCAGGCCGGCGGGATCACCAGCGCCAGGATGCGGCGGCGCTCGACTGCGTCCGAGATCCGGGCGCCGTCTGGCGCATAGAACACCCAGCCCTTCCCTGCGCGTTGCCGGCGGATACCGGCGACGCCGTCGGTCACGTAGAGAAGGCCGGCGCGCGTGGCCGTCTCGCGATGCTCCTGGATCCGCAGCGACAGCATCCGATCGGGCCTGTAGCACGGGGGAGCGCGAGGGCCGAAAAATCCTCCCCGCCGCGGGGTGAGCCTGGGTGGTTACCAGTCCTCTTTCTCGAATCGCATCCCGGTCTGTCCGGCGATCCAGGCGATGTCCGCCATCGCGTCGGGGTTGCCACAGGTCAGCACCACCGTTCGCGCGGGCTCGATCCGCGCCTTCAGCAGCTCGAGCGGCCGCGTCCGCGGCAACGCGGGCGCCGTATCTCCCAGATCCTTCGCCGGCAGATCGAAGACATGGCGCAGCAGGTTGTTGGCCCGGCCTGTGCCGAGCTGCGGGTCGGCGAGGTCGCGGGCGGTGGGCCGGCTCACCGAAGGGACGTAGACGAGGTCGAACGAGTTGGATTTCTCGATGTCCAACAGCTCCCCGTGATACGCGAGCTCTTCGTGGGTGCGGTTGGCGTGCAGCAGCGTGTAGCGCGCCGCGGGCCGCTTTCCATTGCGCGCTTCGTGGTCGAGCTGCTTGACCATCGACACGAACGGGGCCAACCCGGTGCCGGTCCCCACCATCAGCACGTGGTCGAACCCGGCCGCGCGTTTCGCGAGCGTGAAGTCGCCGACGATCCGCTCGACGTACGCCAGCCGGTCGTTCTCGTGCGACTCGACACCCCTGAAGAGCGATTCGGTGAACCGCCCCAGCACGCCGTCCCGTCCGCGCTCGAGCACCACGTAGAACTCGAGGTAATCCCCTTCCGCCGTCTCGAACGGCGCCGAGGAGATCGAATAGGAGTGCGTGACCGATCCCCGCTTCTGCTTTCCCTCGGCGTCGAGGTCGGGAACGTAGTTCACCTCGTTCCCGTCCTTCACCTTTCGCGTGAGCAGGCAATCGTCGCGGCGGAGCGCGATGTACTGGCCCGCCTCGTAGGACGGGAACCGCGCGCCGTCCATGGCGATGACGCGGAACAGCGAGAGGCTCGGCGAAAGCCTGTGCCACTCGACGATGCGCCCGGGCTTGAGCTCGGCCATGCGTCTCCTTCGAACCGCGACAATCTAGCGGACCGCCGCGCGCGCAGCGAGTCCAAAGCAAGAAACAGCGCCATGCCCGGATCGGCATTGTGCTCGGCGGCGAGCGCCAGGAACCGCTAGACTCGCCCGATGCGGCTCTTCGCGGTCCTACTCTTCTTGCTCTCCGTGGATGCGCCAGGCGGCGAAGGCGATCCACCCGGGACCGTGTCCCTCGACCTCGAAGCCGGCGAGTCAAAGCCCCTCCAGGCCGAGTCCGGCGCCAGCGTGGTCTGCGATGACCCGCACGTCGTCGCGCCGGAGTTCACGGCCGACGGCAACGGCCTCTTGCTGCATGCGCTGGAGCCCGGCAGCAGCCTGTGCGGCGTCTGGCTTCCGGGCGAGAAGCCGGGAGGACTCTACCGGGTCAAAGTGCGCGCGAGAACGGGCGAGCCGAAGCCGGCTCCTGCCCCTGCCAGCGCGAGCGCGGGCGCGGGCGCGGTGAAGGATGGCGGGACCTGACGCCCCGCCTGCGGCGCCGGGGCTCCAGTCTAGGGGGTCTCATTCTGGTCAGGGCAGGTCCATTTTGAACTCGTCCCGAGGGCCGCACTGCGTCATTGGTTTGGGCAGACCTTCCAAGGGTACGTCGCCACCGCAGCCGCAACGTCTGTGGTCCAGCCCGGGACCAACAAAGGCGCCCGCGCCCCCGCCCCCCATTGAAAAGCAGAAACGAGATACGGCGCCGCCGGCACGGCGATCGGGTGGAAAAGCGCAGGGGCGCCGGGGCTAGTCCGCTCGACGATCGTCCGGACAGGCTTGCTGCATGGCGCATGTCGATCGTTCGTGCGACAAGGCATCGTTTCCTGTGCGCGGAGGAGCCGTGCGCAACGGCCGGGATCCCGATACCACAGCGGCATTGCGCGAAGTCGCCCTGGGAGCCCTTGCGCGGACGACAGGGTCCCCGCTCGTCGAGGGCAATGGCGTGCGCGTGCTGCACGACGCGCCTGAGAACTACCCGGCTTGGGAGCAAGCGATCCGGGCGGCGCGGCGCAGCGTCCACATGGAGATGTACATCTTCCGCGCCGACCGGTGGGGCGGCAGCTTCGCCGCGCTGCTCGCCGAGCGTGCCGCCGCAGGGGTCAAGGTGCGCGTTCTCTGCGACTGGTTCGGCTGCTGGTCCACGCCGCGCCGTCTCTTTCGCGAGCTGCTCCGCGCCGGCGGCGAGATGCGCTTCTTCAACCCGCCGCATCCAGCGAACCCCCTGGCGGCTCTGCGGCGAAACCACCGGAAGGTCATCTGCGTCGACGGCTCGGTCGGCTTCGTCTCGGGCCTCTGCATCGCGGATCCCTGGATGGGCGACCCTGCGCAGGGGATTCCTCCGTGGCGCGACACGGGCGTGGAACTGCGGGGCCCGTCGGTCGCCGATGCCGAACAGGCATTCGCCCGTTCCTGGCGTCATGCTGGCGGCACCATCGCCGAGGAAGAGGTGCCCACCCGGGACTCGATCGCCCAGGGGGGCGCGCATGGCGTGCGGGTCATCCCCACCACTCCGGAAACCGCCGCCGTCTTCCGCATGGACCTGCTCGTCGCGTCGCTGGCCCGCGAGCGCCTCTGGCTGACGGACGCCTACTTCATGGCGAACGTCCCCTACCTGCAGGCGCTGCGGCGCGCTGCCGCCGACGGCGTGGACGTCCGGTTGTTGCTGCCGTCGAACAGCGACATCGGCTGGATCGCCGCCGCCTCCCGAACGATGTATGGCGCGCTGATCGACGCGGGGATCCGCGTCTTCGAGTGGCGCGGCCCGATGCTGCACGCGAAGACCGCGGTTGCCGACGGGCTCTGGACGCGCGTGGGCTCGACCAACCTCAACGCGGGCAGCTGGATGAACAACTGGGAGATGGACGTCAGCATCGAGGACGCCGCGATCGCGCAGCAGATGGAAGCGCGCTATGCAGCCGACCTCCAGAATGCCGACGAGATCGTTCGCAGCGGATCGAACGGCACCATCGCCCTGCAGGCGCGCCCGGCACCCGCCTTCCCGCGGAGCGCCGGCCGTCACAAAGGCATCCGCGGTGGCGTCGCCCCGACGGGAGCGGGGAGCGGCGCTCAGCTCCTGCGCGAGGTCGGCAACCTGGGCAGCGCGGTGGGTGCCGCCGTCACCGGACAGCGCCAGCTGGAGAGCTTCGAGTTCCGCCCTCTGATCACCTTTGGGACGGCCCTCCTGTTGTTGGCGGCCCTCGGCTTCTGGAAGCCACATCTGGTCTTCTGGCCGATCGGCGGAATCCTCGCCGCCCTCGGGCTCCAGCTGGTCGTCCGGGGCATCCAGGCTCGCTTCCCTCGAAGACGCCGGCCGACGAACCCGAGCTGACCGCCGACGCCGGCAAGCAATCCTGGCCTGCCGGCGTCCATTGGATTCGCTACGGGTACTGGCCTTTCAGCGTCACGCCCGAGTACGCCGTGTAGCCCCTGAGCATCACGAAGTAGTCCCCCGCCACCGGGCTCGTGATCGTGCACGTCTCGTTGTTGCCGGTCAGATAGGGGCGGCAATCGTAAGTGGTGGTGGTCGGACGCGCCCCGCGGCGGACGTAAAGGTCGGCATCGCCCGTGCCCCCGGAGATGGTAAAGACCACCTTCGCCTGGCCGGTGGGGACCGCCAGCTTCCAGAACTGCTGCGACCCGGACGCGCCCGAGATCGCCGTGACCGGAACTCCGTTCGTCAACGCCGTGGTGGTGTCGGCGGCATACGTCGCTTTCAGTGTCACTCCCGAGTAGGCCGTGTAGCCGTTGAGCATGATGTAGTAGTTGCCGGCGGCGGGGTTGTTGACGGTACACGTCTCGTTGTTGCCGGTGATGTAAGGCCGGCAGTCGTAGGTGGCGAGGGTCGGCCGGGATCCGAATCTCGTATACAGATCCGCATCGCCCGTCCCGCCGCTGATCTGCACGGTCAAGGTGGCCTGCCCGGCTGGAACGCTGATGTAGAAGAACTGCTGGGAGTTGACCGCGCCTGAGAGATTGCTGACGGGCACGCCGTTCGAGATCTGGGTGTCGCCGCTCGGCGTGGTCACCGTGACCGTCGCGGTGGCCGTGTGCGTGGTGGGTGCCGACGAGCCGGTCACGGTGAAGGTGGCTGTCGCCGCGGGCGCCGACGCTGCCGCGGTGAGCGTCAGCGTCGAGCTGCCGCCGGCGGTCACCGAGCCCGGGTTGAAGGAGCCCGTCACCCCAGTGGGCAGGCCGGACACGGAGAGCGCGATGCTCTGCGTGCTGCCGTTCAGCGCGGTCGTGGTCACGGTGTAGTTGGTCGACTGGCCGGCGGCGACGGTGGCGCTCGACGGACTCACCGCGATGCTGAAGTCCCGGATGGCGAGCGTCACGGTCGTGCTGTGCGTCGCGCTGGGCGCTGTCCCGGTGACCGTCAAGGTGTAGTTCCCGGCAGCCGCAGTGCCGGCGTTGACAGTCAGCGTCGAGCTGCCGCCCGCGGTCACCGACGTCGGGTTCAGGCTGGCCGAGGCGCCCGACGGAGCTCCGGTGATGCTCAGCGAGATGGACTCCGCGGCGCCGGTCAGCACCGTGGTGGAGATGCTGCTCGTGCCGCTGCCTCCCGAGACCAGGCCCAGCGAGGCAGGATTCGACGAGATCGCGAAGTCGTTCGCTGGCGGCGCGGACTGGACCGTAAGCGTCACAGGGGTACTGTGCGTTGCGCCTGGCGCCGTCCCTGTCACGGTCAGGGTATACGTTCCCGCCGCCGCCGTGCCTGCGTTGACGGTGAGCGTCGAGCTGCCTCCCGTCGTCACCGACGTCGGGCTGACGCTCGCCGAAGCGCCCGCAGGCGTACCGCTCACGGTCAGGTTGATGGTCTCCGCCGTGCCGCTGACGAGAGTAGTGGAGATGGAGCTGGTTCCCGTCGCGTTGGGCGCAAGGGTCAGCGAGGTCGGGTTGGCCGAGATGGAGAAGTCGTTCACGGGCGCGGCCCCGCAGCCCGGGAACTTGAACGAGCCGATCCGGGTTCTCCAGTTGAAAGCGCCGTTGGCAGGGATGTACTCGGTCGTGAACCAGAAGGTGCAGTCGTCCACCGGGTCGACCGCCATCATCGAGTAGTCGCCCCAGCGCGCCAGATTCGAACCGGTCTGCGAGCCCAAGCCGGCGATGATGGTGCCTTCGCCCTGCGTCATCTGTCCCGGCGCGTCGCCGGCGAGGCGGCCGGTGTACCGGATCTCCGGGTGCAGCGAGGAGCTGGACGTGCTGAACCCGAGCCCCATGTTGCCCGCCTGGTCCAGGGCGATGGAGCCCATCCAGCGGTACGACGCGTCTGGAGCGTAGGTGCCCTGCTGGAAGATGGAAGGCGTGCCACCGGCGACGCGAACTTCGTACCAGCGAACCCCCGTCGATGAGCCCGCGGTGATCGAATGGTTGACGACCAGCGCCTCATGGTCGGCGAAGTTGCGGTATGCGAGGCGGAACATGAGCCGGTCCGCCAGCGAATCCAGCTTCTGCGTGGTGCCCGACTGCGGGATGCAGGTGCCGCCGGCGCACGCTTCGCTGTAGGCGGCCGTGTTCAGCGTGGTGGGCCCGGTGAACGTCGAGCTCGAGGGAGTCGTCCAGTCGACGTGGAACTTCCAGAATGCGAGCGTATTGGCGGTGGCGCCCAGGGCCAGGACGTAGTTCGGCGCCCCCGTGGGCGGCAATCGGCTGCCGTCGAGATCGGCCGGCAAGAGGCCGCCGTACGCGGTGCTGGTGTCGAAGCAGTGCTGCGTCGCCGGAGCCCCGGTCAGCATCTTTGCCCGGTCGTACGCGCAAACCTTCGAGCCCAGGAATGCGGTCCCCGTCGCGTTGAACATGTTGAAGGTGATGTAGTAGCCGTCCGGCCAGACGCCCATTTTCGGGTAGTCGTTGAACCCGGTGTAAGGGAACGAATACCGGTAGTACGCCCCGGTCGGATCGGCCGTCTGGGAAACTGCCACGCACTGGAGGAAGGGCGTCGTCGCCCCGTTCGCGCCGGTGACGGAGAATTGGGAGATCACCCACCGGTCGGCGATGGGGTCATAGATGACGACCGGATCGCCGTCGTTGTTCGTCTGGCAACCGCCGCCAAAGTTGCTCCAGAGCGTGTTGATGGGCACCGGCCCGTAGACGGGCGTGCCGCTCTTGTTGAAGACGGCGAAGTCGGTGTTGACCGTCTGGACGTAGTGGTTTGGCCCCACGTCGCCGTTCGTATCCGGCGGAGCGGCATTGACTGTGAAGGTGCCCGACGGACCCGCGAAGCCGTTGCCGACGCCGTCGAAGTTCTTCGAGGTTGCGGGAATGAGCAGCGCGGGCGCGCTCAGCTGGGCCACCGGATCGAACGCAGCGTGGGTGCTGAACCGTCGGGGGAGCTTCTTCACCTCGTGCTCGACGCGCTGCCCGGAGGAAGGGGCGATCGGCATCAGAGTGAGCGGCGGGGAGTCGTCATGGCGCAACGCGCTCGAAACCTCGGCGCCGCGCATGATGGATGCTTTGTCGTCTCCGGTATCGGCAACCTGGCCCGCGCACGCGAGGAGGGTGGCGATGGGCAGAAGCAGGAGTAGCGGCAACCGTTCCCGGCGGGGCAAATGGCTCATTCGATCGGCTCCGGTTTGTGCGCGTGGGGGAAAAGACGCGCGCGAAACCGTTGCGCAACCGTCGGGGCATTGTCAAAGGGTGCAAAACTGCCTGTTGATGCCGGGCAATCCGCGTAATTACCGAATATTTTTCATATGTTGATGTCTCTCTTTTCCTTCGCCAGGTTGTGCACATCCGCCCTCCGCCGGATGGAATGGTCTCCGTTCTTGACAAGCGCCGCACCCAGCGGCCAGGTTTGCGGCCCTCATGCACCGCCTCGTTCTCTGTGCGCTGTTGGCCTTCGGCGCGGCCGGACGGGCTGAGCAGCCGGTCGAGACCGAGCGCAAGGAGCGTGAGGAGCGCGAGGAGGAGCGCGAGCGGGAGGCCCGCGAACGCGGCCAGCGGGAATACCGGGAGAAGTCGGAGAAGGGCAAGGCCGCGCCGGGCGACGACGAGGCGCTCTACGCGCTCGGCGCCATCCTCGGGTCACGGGTGAACGGGTACGGCCTGTCCAAGAAGGAGCTCCAGCGCGTCGAGCGCGGGTTCGCGGATGCCGCCGGGAACCGGAAGCTCGAGCTGCGCGATCCCGACCTCGAGGAATGGGGCCCGAAAGTCGACGCCATGCTCCAGCGGCGAGGCAACCCGCGCATCGCCGGGGAGAAGGAGCGGGGGCGGAAGCTCGCCGATCTGGAGTCGAAGAAGCCCGGCGCCGAACGGCTTCCCGGCGGGATCGTCTTCGTTCCCGAGCGCGCCGGAGACGGACCGCGGCCGGCGGCGACCGACCGCGTGCGGGTGAGGTACGATGGGAGGTTGCGCGACGGGACGCGGTTCGACCAGAAGGACGGCGCCGAATTCCGGCTCGACCAGGTGATCCCCTGCTGGACACAGGGAGTGCAGAAGATCGGCGCCGGGGGAAGGGCGCGCCTGGTCTGTCCCGCGGCCACTGCGTACGGCGATCACGGCAGGCCGCCGCAGATCCCGGGAGGCGCCACCCTCATCTTCGACGTGGAGCTGCTGGGCATCGTGAAGTGAGACGAATGACCGGCCACGCGACCCAGGTCACTGTTGCCGAGACGGACCGGCTGGTCCTGCGACGGTTCACGCCCGAAGACGCCGGGTTCGTCCTCCGGCTCCTCAACGAGCCCTCGTTCATCCAGAACATCGGCGACAAAGGCATTCGGACCCTCGAGCAGGCAGCCCGGTATCTCGCCGACGGTCCGATCCAGAGCTGCGCCCGGAACGGCCATGGCCTCAACCTGGTCTCGCTGAAGGATTCGCTGCAGCCGATCGGAATGTGCGGACTGCTCAAGCGGGACGGTTTCCTCGACGTGGATCTCGGCTACGCGTTCCTGCCCGAATTCTTCTCGCGAGGGTACGCGTACGAGGCGGCCGCCGCGATCGTCCGGTCGTGCAGCGGCATGCCGCACCTGAGTCGGATCGTCGCCTTCGTTTCACCCGGCAACGCGGCGTCCATCCGTGTGCTCCACAAGCTCGGGTTCTCCTTCGCGGGAATGACCAAGCTCGACCCGGCGGCGCCCGACGTCTCCTTGTACTCGTTGCCCCTTCCGGACGATTCACCGCGAGCCGGCCGGGGCCAGCGCGACCGCCTGCCGTAGCGCCTCGACCAGGCTGCGTTCGTCCGCCTTTCCAGTCCCGGCAATGTCGAACGCGGTGCCATGATCGACCGAGGTGCGGACGAAGGGCAGCCCGACCGTGATGTTCACGCCCGACTCGACGCCGAGCACCTTGACCGGGCCGTGCCCCTGATCGTGATACATCGCGACCACCAGGTCGAAGTCGCCGCGTCCGGCGCGGTAGAACAGCGCGTCGGCCGGCAGCGGCCCCTGCGCGTCGATGCCTCGTGCGCGCGCCGCCTCGACGCCGGGAAGCACCTTCGTGCCTTCCTCGCCGCGGCCGAACAGACCGCCCTCGCCGGCGTGCGGGTTGATGCCGCACACGCCGATCCGCGGTTGCTGGACCCCGGCCCGGACCAGCGCGTCGTGGCCACGGCGGATGGTCCGCTCGACCAGGGCCGCGTCGATCCTCTCGATCGCGTCGAGGAGGCCCATGTGCGCGGTGACGTGGATGACGCGCATCTTCGGGGTCCAGAGCATCAACGATACCTCGCCCGCCCCGGAGAGCTTCGCCAGGAGCTCGGTGTGCCCGGGGAACGAGTGCCCGCCGGCGTGCAGCGCCTCCTTGTTCAGCGGCGCGGTGCAGATGGCGTCGATCCTTCCCGCCTGCGCCAGCTCGACCGCCAGCTCGACGAAGCGGTAGGCCGCGTCCCCGGCCTTGGCGGAGAGCTTGCCGAAAGGCAAGTCGTCGGGGATGAGCGAAAGATCGATGCAGTCCACCTCTCCCCGGCGGTAGGTAGCTTTCGCCGGGTCGCGAAGGGCATTGACCTTCAACGATGATCCCACGATGCGGCCGGCCTTTCGCAGCCGCGCGGCGTCGCCGATCACCAGCGGCTTGCAGATGTCGTGCACCTCGCCGCGCGCGAGGCCCTTCATGATGATCTCGGGCCCGATCCCGGCCGCGTCGCCCATCGTGATGCCGACGATCGGACGTGTCATGGCTTCCTCCTGCCGCCGCTCCGGGGCCGCGCGCCCAAAATAGCGCTCCGCGGCGCGCCCCGCCCGCGAAATCCGATCGCGTGGCGCCAGCGTGGCGCCACTGGTCGGGCTCCTTGTCGAGCGTCGATTTGGCGCGGAATTCCCGGCTTCGGCCTCGCCGCGAGTTGGTACGCGAAGTGCTCCAGGTGCTTGCGGAGGTCAAACATGTACTCGCCCACCGCTTGGAAGACGCCGACCAGCATGGTCCTGCTCGCCCTGCTTGGGTTCCTCATCGCCGTTTACGGCCGGGAGACCGCATACCATCCGGTCGATGCCGCAACCGTAGTGCAACCAGCCCCGGCATCAGACCCGCCCAGCAACGAAATCTCCGAGCTGCCGCAGCTCGGTTGAGGGCCGCCTCACCGGGACTCCCAAGCCTGCTCCGCAGGAGTCGCCGCCGCCGCCAGGCGTTCCTTTCCTGCGTCCCCAGAGCTACGCTCCGGCCCATGGCCACGCAACGCGAAAAGGCTGCCAGGCTGCGCCAGCTTCACGACGGTCCGCGCATGCTCGTCCTGCCCAATGCCTGGGACGTGGCGAGCGCGAAGGTGATCGCGGCCGCCGGCGCTCACGCCATCGCCACTTCCAGTGCAGGCGTCGCCTTCGCGCTGGGATTCCCCGATGGACAGCACATTTCCCGGACCGAGATGCTAGGCATGGTGCGGCGCATCGCGGGCGCGGTGGAGGTCCCCGTGTCCGCCGACGTCGAGGCGGGGTATGGCCCCACGGCGGACGCGGCGGGGCAGACGGCGCGCGGCGTCGTGGAGGCAGGGGCGGTGGGCATGAACCTGGAGGATTCGCTGGAGACCGGCGAGCTGGTCCCGCTCGAGCTTCAAGTGAGCCGGATCCAGGCGGCACGCGCGGCAGGCGCGGCCGCCGGAGTGCCCCTGGTGATCAACGCGCGCACCGATGCGTTCGCCGCTCGAGGGCTCGCCGCCGATGCGCGCATCGTCGAGGCAGTGCGCCGCGCAAACGCCTACCTGGGCGCCGGGGCGGACTGCGCCTTCGTGCCGTTCGTCAGCGATCGCGAGGCGATCGGCCGCCTGGCGCGGGAGATCCGCGGGCCGCTGAACGTGCTCGCCAAGCCGGGATCTCCGCCGCTGGCCGAGCTGGAGCGCCTGGGAGTACGCCGGGTCAGTGTCGGGTCCGCCATTGCGCTGGCCGCGTACGGCCAGGCGCGGCGCAGCGCGGTCGAGCTGCTGCGGAGCGGGACGTACCAGGCGCTGGAGGACGCCATCCCGTACGCCGAGATGCAACAGCTTCTGGGCCAGGCTTGAAGCTCTCACTCGCAGTCGTTCGAAATCGTCTCCTGCACTGCGGCGGCCCTGGAAGCGGCCGCCGGGAACGGCTGCACGTCCGGGAATCCCAGCTTCGCCTTCTGGGCGGTGTTCGGCACCCTGGCCACGCCCTTCCGATCGAGCACGTACTTGTCGAAGTACTGCGTCTGCGGAAGGATCGGAATCCCCTGCGCAGCGAGATACGCGGTGAGAGTCGCGTCCCAGTAGGGCAGCGGGAGACCGTTGAAGAAGGGCGCGTACAGTCCGTCCCAGTGGTTCGGGATGTAGGCGCGGGGCTTCAGCACGGGCACCACCAGCTGCGCCACCGCGGTGCCGCCGGTTCCAATCCAGAGGTCAACGCTGTCCAGGCGCGCGGCGTCCATGGCCTTCTTCAGATTTTCGAGCGGCGCGCCGTAATTGACGCCGTCGACGATGATGTCGCCGTTGTCCTTGTGCCTGAGGTCTCCTGGGGAGTCGGGAACCACAGTCCGTGGGCGGATCGGCGATCAAGGCGCGTCGCGTCGAATGCTTGCAACTCAGCGGGGGCGCTGGCATCTCCTGCCCATGGACCTGCAACTCCGAGGCAAGAGGGCGCTCGTGACCGGCTCGACCGCGGGCATCGGGCTCGCCATCGCCGTCGATCTGGGGCGGGAAGGCGTGGAGGTGTTCCTCAACGGCCGCACGCGAGAGCGCGTGGACGCCGCCATCGACCGCGTGCGGACGGAAGCGCCTGGCGCGCGCGTCGACGGCATCGTTGCCGATCTGAACTCGGCCAGGGGCGCCGACGCGATCACCGCGCGCTTGCCCGAGACCGACATCCTCGTCAACAACGTCGGCGCCTTCAAGTCCGTCCCCTTCGAGCAGATCGACGACGCGGCATGGAGCCACCTGTTCGAAACGAACGTCATGAGCGGCGTCCGGCTGTCGCGCCATTACTTTCCGCGCATGCTGAAGCGGGGATGGGGACGGATCCTCTTCATCTCCAGCGAGTCGGCCCTGCAGATTCCGCCCGAAATGATCCATTACGGGGTGACGAAAACGGCGGAGCTCGCGCTGGCCCGCGGCCTCGCCGAGCTGACCGTCGGGACCGGCGTGACGGTCAACGCGGTCCTCCCCGGACCTACCCGTTCCGAAGGCGTGGGCACTTTTGTCGAGGGCCTCGCGCGCCAGCAGGGCAAGGACGCATCCCAGGTGGAGAAGGAGTTCTTCCGGCACATGCGCCCGACCTCGCTGCTGCAGCGCTTCGCCGAGCCGGCCGAAGTGGCGCACCTCGTAGCGTTCCTCGCCAGCCCCTTGGCCTCGGCGACCAACGGCGCCGCGGTTCGCGTCGACGGCGGGGTAGTGCGCTCGATCGTCTAGGCGCAGCTACAGAAGGTTTCTCAGCGCCTACGCCTTCCCGACGAAGCGCGAGCGATCGAACGACGGCCGGCTCTTGTGCGCGACGATCTGCATGCAATCGCCACGCCCCTGCTCGCCGGTGAAGACCGACCAGGCCAGGAACAGGTGCCACAGCCGGTACCAGCGTTCACCATACGCCGCGATCACCTTCTCGCGATTGCGCTCCCAGTTCCGGTACCAGCGCAGGATGGTCATGCCGTAATGCACGTTGACGTTCTCCACCCCGCGGATCTCGAAACCTGCCTTCTCGAACTGCGTCGCGACGAAGGAGAGGGGAAGGCTCGCGTCCGCTCCCGGGAAGATGTACTTCGACATGAACATCGCCCAGGTGAAGTCGGCCGCGTTCCAATAGCCACCGCGATCGTTGCGCACCACCAGCGCCTCCGGCGGCCGGCGCAAGGCGACGATCTGCAGGAAGAACAATCCGTCGTCCTCGAGCAGGCCGCTCACCTGGCGCAGGAACCGCTGGAAGTTGCGCACGCCGACGTGCTCGGCCATCTCCAGGCAGGAGATCTTGTCGAAGCGGGTGGCGGGAATGTCGCGGTAGTCCAGGGTCAGGATGCGGGCCCGATCGGCCAGCTTCCGCTCCTGGATGCGCGCGGTCCCGAACTGGGCCTGCTTGGAGCTGAGGGTCACGCCCGTCGCGTCGACGCCGCGGTCCGCCGCGAGGGTGAGCGCCAGGGTACCCCAGCCGCAGCCGATGTCGAGGAGCCGGTCGCCGCGCTTCAGCTGGAGGCGGTCCGCGACCCGGCGGATCTTTCGCTCTTGCGCGGCCTCGAGCGGTTCGTCGATGCGGTCGAAGACCGCCGACGTGTAGACCATCGAGGGGCCGAGGAACGCCTCGAAGAAGTCGTTTCCCCGATCGTAATGGCCGACGACGAACTTCTTGTCGGCCGCCTTGGAATGGATGAGCACCGACGGCAAGAACCGGGTGAGGAGGAACTTCGCCTGGTCCCAGGTGAACCGGTAGTTCGCCCACTCGCTCCGCGCCCGGACGAAGTCATGCAGGTCCCCGGCGACTTCGATGGAGCCATCGATGTAACGCTCGACGAACGTCGACATCGGAATGCGACCCTTGCCCGCGAACGCGCGGGACATCGCCGCGTTGCGGAACTTGAGGTTTTGGGGCAGCTGCATCCGGGAGCTCCTTGGGGACTGCGGATGGCACGGCACCGGGACCGGAGTATGGCGGTCTGACGCACTCGGTCATCACACGTCTTGGCTGCCGCGTACAGATTTCGAATTGTACCGGAAACTACGTACGGGCACACGTTCAATCGCCCGAGGGCGGCCGAAATTGCCAGAGCCAGTCCCCCGGCCGGACGCTCTCACGCGCGTGCCGACGGTGGCGCGCGCCATAGTAGAGCGTCACACGCGAGTGTAGCTCACGGCCCGGGCGTTCGTCGAGCCTGCAGCGGGCGTGCTGCTCGAGCTCATCGCAGAGCTCGTGCGCGAAGCGCCAGCTCCAGGCCCCCGGCGTGACTCCGTCCTTCGCGCCGATCTCCAGAACGTGGCGCACGGGCGCGCGGATGAGCCGATCGAGAAGCGCGCCCGGTGGGAGCCAGGATGCGAGCACCAGATCGGGCCGGGTCCGGCGGATCGCATCGAAGGCGTCGAGCCTCAGCACCGAGCGGCCCAGCCGGACCCCGGGGACGTCGACGCCGCGCAGCTGGCGCTGCTCGCGGGCGTTCATGCGCGCGCGAGGATCAGCCCATGCCCCCGAGTCGCTGGCGACGACCTTCAGCTCCGGCGCCGCCCGCCGCAGCGCTCCGGCGAGGAAGCCGTCCCCGGCAGCGACCTCGAGGATGCGCCGCGATCCCAGGGCCCGGATCGATGCTGCCAGCTCGCGGACGAATTCCCGAGTGGGCAGCAGATACAGGGGACCGCGCGGGTCGAGCTCGCAGAGATCGTGCAGCTCTCCGCGCGGCAGCCGCGCGAGGGCGGTGTCCAGCGCGCGGGTCGAGGGCAATCGCCGCCCGCCGGAGCGAGTCCAGAGCAGGCGTGCCAGGTCGTCGCGGGCCTTCGATCTCGGCAAGGCAATCCCGGGTTGATCGGCGCAGCCGTCCGGACGACAATAGCCTCGCGGGTGTCTCATGGCGCCTCGATTTACTTTCGCAGTGCTCACCCTGGCGGCCGCATCTCCTCTCGGCGCGAAGGACGGTTCGATGGCGCGAGCGCGCGAGGTCCTCAGGTCCAGCGGCTGCGGCAGCTGTCACGACAGCGGGGTGTCAGCGGAACACCGGGCTGCCCTGGCCGTCTACGACCTGGTCGAGCCGGAGTGGCCGGCCCGGATGAGCGATGCGCAACTCCCAAAGCTGCTCGGGCGCCTGAAGAGTGCGCCTGCGGCGGACCGGAAGATCGTACAGGAGTTCATCGCCACGGAATTGAAGACGCGGGCTTTGGACCGCCGGTGAGCACGACGATCGGGCCGGTGCGTAGGGTACCGGATTGACCACGACGCTTGCGCGAAGCAGTGTCCGAGCGATTCACGAGATCGAAACGTGAGCAGTCCATCCATCTCCGGACCTGAGACACCGGGCGCCTCTCGTTCCGATGCTGCCCGCGTGCACTCGCGCGATCTGCTCGCGCTGCTCGCCCTTCCTCTCCTCTGGAAGGAAAAGCAACCCGGCCAGATCGCCCGCGGCCTGGTGGAGGTGGTCGACAGCCTGCTCCAGCCGGACTGCGTCTACGTCCGCATGAGCGCCGAGGGGGAGCCCGCGCTGGTCGAACGCTTGCCGGCTGCCTGCGCATTCACCGCCGCCATGGCGCGAGAGCTGGAGCCATCGACCTCCGCCGCCAGCGGCGGCGAGTGGAGCGCGGGTGGCCCCGGCGTTCGGATTGCCCGAACGCAGCAGTCCTTTTCGGGCGAGCACTGCGTAGCGGTGGCGACCTCGCGCCGCCCGGACTTCCCGCTTCCCTCGGACCTCTTCGTCCTGCAGCGGGCCGTCGATCAGGCCGCGATCGCGTTCCATGGAGCCCGCCTTCTTGCCCGTGAGCAGGCCGCGCGCAGCCGGGCCGGGATGCACGCGGACCAGATGGCTCTAGTATCCGCGGTGGCCGCCGCGGTGGCCGGCGCCACCGATCTCCCTCGCATGCTGGATCGATGCGCCAAGTCCATCGTGCGGCATCTCCACCCGGCCTTCGCGGGCATCTGGACGCTGCAGCCGGGGGAGCAGGAGCTACATCTGCGCGCGGACGCGGGCAGACTGAGCCCGGACCCGAACCACCGGCGCGTGCCGCTCGCATCCCTGCCGATCGGAGCGATCGCCCGGGATCGCTCACCCCAGCGGAGCAACGACCTGGAGGAGAGCGGCGTCTTCCGAGACTGGGCATCGCGCTCGGGCCTGGTGACGTTCGCGGGATACCCGTTGATCGTTGCGGGCGAATGCGTCGGGGTCCTGGGCATCTTCGCGCGCTCGCCGCTGGGGACGGAAGCGCTGGACTCGCTGCGGGCAACGTCTGACGCGATCGCCACGGGCATCCAGCGCATGCAAGGGGAACAGGAGCGCAGCCGGCTCGCGTGGATGGAGGAGCAAGCGCGCGCGGAGGCGGAGGCTGAACGGTCCCAGCTGCGATCCTTCTTCCTGCAAGCGCCGGTCCCCATCGCGGTGCTGAGGGGCCCCAACCACGTCTGCGAGCTGGCGAATCCTCCGTTCTGCGAGATGGTGGGTCGCTACGATCTGATCGGCAAGTCGGTTCGCGCCCTGTTCTCCGAAGGCAGCGAGGGCCCGCCGCTCGACCGTGCTTTCCAGCGGGGGGAGCCGATCATCGCCCCTGAGTACCCGGTCACCCGCAATCGCGGTGGAACGGCGGACACCGCCATCTTCAAGCTGGTGCTCGATCCCTATCGCGATGCGAGCGGTGCAGTGCAAGGGCTGACCATGGGCGCCGTCGACGTCACCGACGAGGTGATGGCGAGCCGCAGGATGCAGGCCCGGGTGACCGGGCTCGCGGATGAGCGGCAATGGCTCGAGTCGCTCCTGGACCTCCTCCCCGTCCCCGTGCTGCTCGTGGAACCCGCGACGACTCGCGTGGCCTTTTCCAACAAGGCCGCCGATCGGATGGCGGGAGGCACGTATCCCCGCAGCGCCCTGGGAGGAGAGGCAGAGGGGTACTCGTACACGGACGCGGACGGCAGGCCGGTCCCCAAGCAGCGCCATCCCGCGGCCCGCGCTGCGCGCGGAGAAGGCATGCGCGGCCTCGAGCTGGACTGGCACACGCCTTCAGGGACGAGGTCGCTCCTGCTCAGCAGCGCGCTGCTCCAGGCCGCCCATGGCCATCCGGCCACCGCGATGCTGGCGTTCGAGGACGTGAGCGAGTTGAAGCATACGCAAAGCGCGCTGCGCGCGGCGCTTGCCGAAAGCTCGAAGTTCGTCTCGGTGACCGAGGAGAGCTCCGACTTCATCGCCATCGCATCGCTCGACCTGGAGGTGCAGTTCGTCAACCGCAGCGGGCAAGCGCTGGTCGGGCTCGAAGGCTCCGGGCGAGTCCGCCGCACCACCATCCCCGACTACTTGTTCCCGGAGGACCACGCAAAGCTGGTGGATCTCCTCACCAAGGTGCGGGCGACAGGTCGGCAGGGGCAGGAACTGCGCCTCAAGCATTTCAGGACCGGGCAAGAAGTGCCCGTCTGGTGCAACGTCTTCCTGCTGCGCGACCGCAGGACCGCTGAACCCATCGCCTACACCGCCGTGGCGCACGATCTCACCGAGCAGAAGCGCAACTGGGAGCTCCGCGAGCGCGTGCTCGGAATCATCGGTCACGACCTGCTCAATCCGCTCTCGGCAATCCTGATGGCCGCCTCGACCCTGCGGGACGATCCCTCCCTGCTCGGTCCCGCGCGGGTCGCGAGCCGCATCCTGAGCAGCGCCTACCGGATCGAAAGCATCATCTCCGACCTCCTCGATCTCACCCAGGCGCGTCTCGGCGGCGGTATCGCCATCACCCGCGCCCCCACGGACGCGCACGCGCTCTGCCGCAGGATCCTCGAGGAGCTGCAAGCGGTGAATCCCGGACGTGAGATCCGGTTCACGCCCAAGGGAGACGCGGACGGCCGGTGGGACGCCGATCGGCTGGAGCAGGTCGTCTCGAATCTTGTGTCCAACGCCTTGCAGTACGGTCCACCCGACTCCGCGGTCAACGTCGACAGCCGCGGCACCGCGACCGGCTGGACGTTCTCCGTCCACAACGCCGGCGATCCCATCCCGCCGGACGTGCTGCCGCACATCTTCGATCCCTTCAAGCGCGGGCGCGCCCCAGAAACCGAGGTGTCGCGCGGCCGCCGCAACCTGGGGCTCGGACTCTTCATCGCCCGGGAGCTGGTGCTGGCTCACCAGGGCACGATCGAGGTGACGTCGATCGCCGGCCAGGGCACCTGGTTCGTGGTTCGACTGCCACGGGCGGCCTGACCGCTACCTGGCCTGGAGCTCCCTCTCCAGTCGTTTCTTGAGCGTCGGCTGATCGAGGTGCAGATAGTCCTTTTCGATCACGTCGCTGACGCGCGCCGCGACCCGGCCCGGCAGCTTGTCGCGAAGAGCTCCAAGGAATGCGGGAGGAGCCACCAGGACGAGCCGCTCAAAAGATCCGCTGACGATCCCCTCGTCCAGGGCCTCGGCCAGCTCGCGCGCGAATCGCTCCGCTTCCACTTTCTTGCGCGGAGTGTGAGGCTCCAGGGCTGCTCGCGACCCGGTGCTCTGCTTCACGCGGCCGGGTTTGTCGCTGAGCAGCTCGGACGTCCGCATCCGGCCCTCGGGGTGCTCGAGCTCGCGGAGCAGCGTCCAATCGCCTGGGCGCTCGCCAGACAAATACAGCCGAGCGCTCGCGGCGTCAGCGAGGAGAATCCAGGTGCGCATGATCACCTCCGAGCGTCAGATTCCCCAACGTACGATCTCCGACCGGCGGTTGCCATCCGGATCGCGCTCGCGCGTCAACGACGTCGAGGACCGGACCTTGCGCGGTGCCGCCGCGCTCCGCCCGTGGCTTGCTCCTGCTGCCGCTCGCGGGCATCGGAAGCGCGCAGAACCTCGGCCCGGAACGCCGCGCTCTCTCGCGGAACGTCGGCGCGAGTCACGCTGCGGCGGGTCAGTTTCTCGATTCCGCGCAGGAGGTCGTGCTCCTCGGGAGAAGCGAAGCTCGTCGCCCGCCCGCTGGCCGCCGCTCGCGCGGTCCTTCCGATGCGATGGACGTAATCCTCCGGCACCGAGGGCAGGTCGAAGTTGACCACGTGACCGATCTCCGCCACGTCGATGCCCCGAGCGGCGATGTCGGTGGCGACCAGCACCCGCGCCTCTCCGGAGCGGAAGTCGTCCATCGCGCGCTTGCGCTGCCCTTGCGACCGGTCGGCATGGATCACCGCCACCGCGTATCCCGCGCGGGAAAGCGCCTTTGCCAGCCGATCCGCACGGCGCTTCGTTCGCGTGAACACCAGCGTGGAGAGCGCGTCCTGCTCGAGCAGGGCGAGCAGCAGCGCGATCTTCTCCTCCTGCCCGACGAGAAACACCTGCTGGCTGGCGCGCTCGGACACCGACCCGCTGCGGGCAACCTCGACGCGCACGGGATTGCGCAAGTGCTTCTGCGCGAACTGTGCCACCTCCGCTCCCATGGTGGCGGAGAAGAGCAGCGTCTGCCGCTCCCGGGGAACCTTGGCGAGGATGCGGTCGAGCTGCGGCTTGAATCCCATGTCCAGCATGCGGTCCGCCTCGTCCAGGACCAGGTGATCGATGGCGTCGAGCCTGGCGGTGCCGCGGTCGAGGTGGTCGTTCAAGCGTCCGGGCGTGGCGATGACGATCTCCGCGCCCCGCCGGAACGCTTCGACTTGCGGACCCATGCCGACGCCGCCGATCACCACGGCCGCGCGGATTTGATCGGTGCCGAACCGGCGAGCCTGCTCATGGATCTGGAGCGCCAGCTCACGGGTGGGAGCGAGCACCAGCGCGCGCGTCTTTCGCTGGTGGTGGTGGGGCTTGCGGCCGATGTGCTCGAGAACGGGCAACAGGAAGGCGGCGGTCTTGCCGGTGCCGGTCGCCGCCAGGCCGACGACGTCGCGGCCGGCCAGCGCCGGCGCGATCGCCTGGGCCTGGATCGGCGTCGGGGCTTCGAATCCCGCCTTGTCCAGCGCGGACAACAACCGCGGCGAGAGGCCGAGCTCCGCAAAGGTCATTTGATCAGCTCCTTCAGCAGATGCGTTCCCAGCGCGCGGAGACCCTCGTCCAGGAGCGCTTTGCCCTTCGGGTTTTCGAGCGCGCCACGCATCATCTCCGGCGCATGGCCCAACTCGAGGTTCAGCAGGACCATCACGGCGGAAATACCCGGGCCGGGCGGGGCCGGCTTGACCCGCGATCGACGCTGCTGCACTCCCGCCGACAGCGCGTCGATCAGCTCGTCCTCGCTCGTGCGCGGACCCTTGCGCCCCTCCAACGCGGCGGAAAAGCCGGCGTAGAGCTGTTCCAGCACCCGCGGGCTACCCACGGCGCGCTCCATCCGCTCGTGCGCCTCCTCGAAGTCCACCTCCGCCGATGCCGCATAGGTCGGGGCGAGCAGGAGCGCGAGGTCCTTGCGCGTGACCACGTGCGGCAGTCGGCGGGAAAACACCAGGCAGCAGTATCAGCATCCACGGCCGAACGGGACCCCGGCGATCCCGGATGCAAGCCAGTGTGCGCTCATCGGACTCCAAGCGGCGACGAGTGCTCCTTCGCCTGCTCGTGGCTACCTTCGTCGGGCGATGCGCCTGCGCCTCCTTGCCGCCGTAGCGTGCCTGCTCGCCGCAGCGTGCATGCCGGGGGCCGAAACGGACCCCGACGCAGGCGCCGGCACGTCCGGCCCCGCGCCGACCGCCGATGCCCAGGCGTGGGTGGACCTGCACAACGCCGTCCGCCGGGACGCGCAGCCACCGCCTTCTCCCCCGCTGCCCGCGTTGACCTGGTCAGCCGGCGCGGCCACCGTCGCGCAGGCATGGGCGGATCGCTGCCTGTACCAGCATGACCAAGGACGAGGCGACCGCGGAGAAAACATCGCGGCCAGCGCGCCGCCGGGCCACTGGTCCATCGCCGACGTGGTCAGGGCCTGGGCAAGCGAGGCGCAGGACTACGATTACGCGAGCAACACCTGCGCGGCCGGAAAACAGTGCGGCCACTACACGCAGATCGTCTGGCGCACGACCTTGCGCGTCGGTTGCGCGCATCGGGTCTGCGACCTGAACTCCCCCTTCGGTGGGCGGCTCCCGAGCTGGGACTTCTGGGTCTGCGACTATGAGCCGCCGGGGAACTGGGTCGGGCAGCGACCCTACTGAAAGGTCTTGCCCGACCCGCTGGTCAGTGCGTCGTGGGCTGCGCTTGCGCAGGAGCTTCCCGCGGGGGAGGTGGCGTGGGGGTTGCCGCGGGTGCCTTGTCCTTCTTCCAGCGGATGCCCTCGGCGCGGTCGTAAGAGAAGGTGACCTTGTCGCCTTCCGAGATGTCGCCCTTGAGCATGGCGTTGGCGAGCAGCGTCTCGAGCTGCGAGCGGATCTGCCTGCGCAGCTCGCGGGCGCCGAACTCCGGCTGGTAGCCGACCTCCGCGAAGTAATCGATCAGGGACTGGTCGAACTCCAGCGTCAGGCCCTGGCCGCTGGCCAGCCGCTTCACGCGCTCGAGCTGCAGGCCGACGATCTCGCGGATCTGGGCGCGGTCCAGCGCATGGAAGACGATGATCTCGTCGATGCGGTTGAGGAACTCGGGCCGCAAGTACCTGCGGAGCAGGACCATCAGCTCGTCCTTGAGCTTGTCGTAGCTCTTGCGCTCGCGCTCGTCGGCCTGGAGGTTCCGCTGGATCACGTCGGCGCCGATGTTGCTGGTGGCGATGATGATGGTGTTGGTGAAGTCCACCACCCGCCCCTTGCCGTCGGTGAGGCGGCCGTCGTCGAACACCTGGAGGAGGATGTTCTGCACGTCCGGGTGCGCCTTCTCGAACTCGTCGAGCAGGATCACGGCATATGGACGCCGCCGCACGCGCTCGGTGAGCTGCCCGCCTTCCTCGAATCCGACGTATCCGGGCGGAGCGCCGATCAGCCGCGCCACCGTGTGCCGCTCCTGGTACTCGCTCATGTCGAGCCGGACCAGGGCGTTCTCGTCGCCGAACACGACCTCGGCCAGCGCCTTGGCCAACTCGGTCTTCCCCACGCCGGTCGGCCCGAGGAAGAAGAAGTTGGCGATGGTGCGCCGGCGGTCCTTGAGGCCGGCGCGGGCGAGCCGCACCGCTTCCGCCACCGCCTTGACCGCCTGGTCCTGGCCGATCACGCGCTGGTGGAGGCGCCACTCCATCTGCAGCAGCCGCTCCCGCTCCTCTTGCGTCAGCTCGGTCACCGGCACGCCGGTCTGGCGCGAGATGATCTCCGCCACGTCCTCCACCGTCACTTCGGCCGTGCTGGAGCGCCGCGTCTTCTCCCACTTCTGCAGCTTGCGGTCGTGGTCCTTCTGCGCTTCGTCGAAGCGCTTCTCCAGCTCCCTGGTGCGCTCGTGGTTCTTGCGCGTGCGCGCGAAGTCCCGCTCGCGCCGGGCCTGCTGGAGCGCCGCGTCCGCCTCCATGATCTCCGCGGGGCGTGAAGTCCCGCGCAGCCGGACCCGGGCCGCGGCCTGATCGATGACGTCGATCGCCTTGTCCGGCATGTAGCGGCCGCGGATGTAACGGTCCGACAGCTCGGCGGCGGCGACGATGGCTTCGTCGGTGATGGTGACTTTGTGGTGCGCCTCGAAGGTGTCGCGCAGGCCGCGCAGGATGGTGATGGTCTGCTCGATGGTAGGCTCCGCCACGAACACCGGCTGGAAGCGGCGCTCGAGCGCGGCGTCCTTCTCGATGTGCTTCTGGTACTCGTTGAGGGTGGTGGCGCCGATCAGGTTCAGCTCGCCGCGCGCCAGCATCGGCTTGAACGAGTTGGCGACGTCGAGCCCGCCCTCTCCGCTTCCAGACCCGGCCCCGATGATGGTGTGCAGCTCGTCGATGAAGAGGATGAGCTTCTCCTGCTGGGCGGAGATCTCCTCCAGGAGCTGCTTCACCCGCTCCTCGAACTGCCCGCGGTACTGCGTGCCCGCGACCAGCGAGTTGACGCTCAGCTCCACCACCCGCTTGTCGCGCAGGTCCTCCGGAACCTCGCCGGCGAGCATCCGTTGCGCGAGGCCTTCCACGATGGCCGTCTTGCCCACCCCGGGCTCGCCGATCAGGACCGGGTTGTTCTTCTTCCGGCGGGCGAGGATCTCGATCACGGTCTCGATCTCCTGCGCGCGGCCGATCACGGGATCGAGCTTGCCCTGCTTCGCCAGCGCGGTGAGGTCGCGGCTGTACTTGTCGAGGTTCGGCGTCTCGCTCTTTCCTTCTACCCTTCCCTCCTCCGCCCCCTTGCCGACCACCCGAACAGTCTGCTGGCGGAGCGACTGGGGCGTGAGGCCATAGCGTCGCAGGAGATCTCCCGCGAGACCCTCTTCCTCCTCGGCGAGTCCGATGAGGAGATGCTCCGGACCGACGTAGCTGTGGCCGAGCTCACGAGAAGCGCTGAAGGCGGCGAGCAGGGCCGCCTTCACCCGGGGAGAGACGCCAACCTCGCCACTCTTCGCGCCCTTCCCTTCCTTGGGCGGCGCCATCTCGTCGATCTGGGCCTTCAAATCCTTGGGCGAGATCTTCAGGCGCGAGAGGATGGCCTGCACGACATCGTTGTCGGCGAGCGCGTAGAGCAGGTGCTCGGAGTCCACCTCGCGCCCGCCGCGCTCGACGGCAATGCGCGCGGCTTGTTGCAGGAGCTCCTCCGCCTGCGCGCTCAGGACCTCGGCGACGTCGATCGATTCGTGGTCCCGTCCCGTCCGTCCCTTTCGCCGGGGCGCCCTCTGGCCGGAAGACCGCGGCTGCCCGTCGTCGAGGAAATCGCTCAGCATGGTGTCGTCGCCGAAGAGGCTCCCCCCGAACAACGACTCGAACGGCGAGGCCTGCTGCGCGCGCAGCTGCGCATAGTCCTCGCGGCAGACGTTGAGCGTCCGCCGCCGGCCGTTCTCCACCACCGTCACCCGCAGCGCTGCGGGGCGGCGGTGGCAGATGTCGCACAACTGCGCCTTGTTCTCGTCTCGGTCTGCCATTTTTTTCGACCCTTTCGACGATCGACTGGTCAGGCGGTCCGCGGGACGGCGGTGCCGGGAACGTTTCCCCCTGCCCGATGAGACCTGCTCCACCTGCGCAGGCGAATGCCCAACGCAATCAGCAGCCCGCCGAACACGAGCGCGTATGCGCCGATCCAGATCGCCAGGGCGATCGCCCCGACCGCCGGCATCAAGAAAAGCAACACTCCGAAGGCCACCGAGAGCAGGCCGGACAGGCCGAGCAGCCATTCGTGCTCGATCTCCCTGCGCAGCCGGATGGCTACGATGATCTCCGCAATGCCGGTGACCAGCGACCAGGCCGCGATCAGGAGCACCAGCGCCAGCGCCGTGATGCCCGGGAAGAAGAACGCGATCAGCCCCGTCGCGACGCCGGTCACGCCGGAGAACGCGAGCCAGCCCCAGCGCCTTCCTTCCCGCGGCGCGCGAAACGCGGCGATCAGGTTGAAGATGCCGTCCAACAGGGCATACGCGCCGAAGAGGAGCACCAGCGCCGTCACTGCTCCTGGGGGCCACACCAGGGCGGCGATGCCGAACACGACTCCGGCAACTCCGCGGAGGACGAGCGCCCACCAGTTCTCCGCCAGGTTGCTCACCATGTGCCGCTCGGCCACGCTCAGCTCGGCCAGGTTCTGCGCCATGTGCTCCTCACTCGATCCGATGGACTGGCGTACCGTCAGTGGACTGCCGTGTCGCCCGAGGACTTGGAGCCGCCTGGCGACGCGGACCCACCCTGGATCTCGATCCGGCGGCGCCGTGAGTCCTCACGCAAGGGGATCTCGATCTCCAGGACGCCGTTCTCGAATCGGGCGGAAGCCTTGTCGAGGTCCGCCCCGTCGGGCAGAGGGATCACGCGCGAGAACCGGCCGTAGACGCGCTCGGAGCGGTAGACGCCCTCCTCCTCGACCTCGATCTCGGATCGTCGCTCACCTTCGAGAACGAGCGCATCGTCCCGGACCTCGATGCGGACGTCGTCGGGCGACATTCCAGGGAGGTCAGCGCGCACCACCAGCCGTCCGTCCCGCTCCACGATGTCGATGGCGGGCGACCACACCTGCGCCAGCGAGGCCGCCGGCCCCCGCTCCAGACCGGCCGTCCCGGCGCCCCGGCCGGTTCCCAATCCCTCGAACATCCGGTCCATGTCCTCCAGCATGCGGCGGAGGAGGGAGAAGGGACTCAGGCCGAGGCCCCCGAGCACTGGCGCCGACATCGGACGCCTTTGCAATCCGGCCGATTGCCGTCCGCCCTGCTGCTCCCCGGCAGACTGCCGCTCAGCTTGCTGAGCCGCGGACTGTTGCCGGGTCTCGCTGGACTGCTCCGCCTGCGCGCCGCTCCTGCCGGGCTGTGACCGGGAGGACTGCGTGCCTTCCACGTTCTTCTCCGCCATGACCGCCTCCGCGCGAGCAGCGCGCATCCGCCGATTCGGCGAATCGGGCACCGCCGGGCGCGCGAAACCTAGACACGGATCGCGTGTGTCGAAAATGCCGCACACTACGTAGCCGGAACGTGCTGACGTTCACGTAGCGCGACAATGCCGCAGATCACGTACGCCGATCTGCGGTCGGGCACGCAGGGCCCGAGGGCGGAGTCAGCCGAGGCGTTCAGCGCCTGAAGCTCAGAGGCACGGCTCCAGGCGGTCGGCGTCCCTCCGCCCATTCCAGGAGCGCCCGCATTTGACGGCGTACGCAGACTTCTGTCCTATTACGGCCCCCCGGAGGTTGCATGACGCTCTCCCGACGTGCGCTCCTCGGTGCAGCCGCCTGCTCCACCCTGCTCTCCCGCCGCCTCCGGGCGGCAACCGGCGCCCGGCTGAAGATCGGCCTCTTGCTGCCGTACTCTGGAACGTATGCAGCGCTGGGGCACAACATCACCGACGGCATGAAGGTCGCCGCCGCCGAGCACGGGGGCAAGCTGGGCGGCCGCGAGGTGGAGTGGGTCGCGGTCGACGACGAGTCCGATCCCGCCAAGGCGCCCGCCAACGTCAACAAGCTGATCGCCGGCGAGAAGGTCGACATCCTCACCGGCCCGGTCCACTCGGGCGTGGCGATGGCGATGATGCAGATCGTCCGGCAGGAGAACGTGCTGACCATCGTCACCAACGCGGGCGCGCAGGCCGTGACCGGGACGCTCTGCGCTCCGCACGTCTTCCGCACCTCGTTCTCCAACTGGCAGGTGTCGTATCCCTGCGCCGACGTCATGCTGAAGGCGGGACACAAGCGGGCCGTCCTCATGTTTTGGAATTACAGCTTCGGGCAGGAGTCGATGGCCGCGTTCAAGGAGGGATATTCCAAAGGCGGCGGCGCGGTGGTGAAGGAGATCGCGGTCCCCTTCCCGAACACCGAGTTCCAGGCGAACCTCTCCGAGATCGCCGCGCTCAAGCCGGACGCGGTGTTCGTGTTCTTCGCCGGCGCGGGCGCCGCCAAGTTCGTCAAGGACTACGCAGACGCCGGCCTCCAACAAAAGGTCCCGCTCTACGGATCCGGCTTCCTCACCGAGGGCGTCCTCACCGCCCAGGGCGCCGCCGCCGAGGGCATCAAGACCACGCTGCATTACGCGGACGCCCTCGACAACGCCGCCAACAAGAAGTTCCGCGAGTCGTTCAAGAAGGCCACGGGTCGCGATGCGGACGTGTACGCCGTCGCCGGCTACGACACCGTGAACACGCTCGCGCAGGCGCTCGGCAAGGTGAAGGGAGACACGGGCGCCGGCAAGGAGCTGATCGCCGCGCTGGAGGCGACGCGGCTGGACAGCCCGCGCGGGCCGTTCCGCTTCTCCAAGGCGCACAATCCCGTCCAAGACATCTATCTGCGGCAGGTGAAGGGCGGAAAGGAAGTGGTGCTCGGAGTCGCGATGAAGGACGCCGAGGATCCCGCGGCCGGCTGCAAGATGGGGAAATGAGCTTTTCGCTCGTCGCGCTGCAACTGATCAACGGCGTCGAGTACGGACTGCTGCTCTTCCTGGTCGCGAGCGGCCTCACCCTGGTCTTCGGCGTGCTCGGGGTGCTGAACTTCGCGCACGGGTCGTTCTACATGCTCGGCGCCTACCTCGCCTGGTGGCTTTCGGAGCGCACCGGGAACCTCCTGCTCGCGATCCTGGTCGGGCTTCCCGCCATGGCCCTGATCGGCCTCCTGGTGGAGCGGCTCGCCATCGCGCGGCTCTACCTCCGCGACCACCTCGCGCAGGTCTTGCTCACCTACGGGCTCGTCCTCCTCTTCAACGAGCTCCAGCGCGCCCTCTGGGGCAACGACGTGCACGGCGTCGCCACCCCGAGGTCGCTCTCCTTCACCATTCCCCTGGGCGAGGCGCAGACCTGGCCCGCCTGGCGCGCTTTCACCGCTCTCTGCTGCATCGCGGTGGCCATCGCGATGCGGCAGGTGATCCTCAAGACGCGATTCGGAATGCGCGTCCGCGCCGGAGCGTCGAACGCGGAGATGGTGGAGGCGCTCGGTATCGACGTCCGCCGGGTGTTCTCGGTCGTCTTCAGCGCCGGGACGGCCTTGGCGGGTCTCGCGGGAATGCTGGCTGCCCCCTTGACCACGGTCTATCCGGGCATGGGCGAAAGCGTGCTCATCCTCTCTTTCGTGGTGGTGGTGATCGGAGGCATCGGCTCGATCAAGGGCGCCTTCCTCGGCGCGATGCTGGTCGGCATCGCGGACACCTTCGGCAAGGTCCTGTTGCCGGGATTCGCCAGCGCCATCGTCTATGCGGTCATGGCAGCGGTGCTGCTCTGGCGGCCGCGCGGGCTCCTCGGCCCGGCATTCGAGGGTCGGTGAGACGGAGGATCCTGCTTCTCGCCGGCGCCTTGGCGCTGGGGGCGGTGGCCTTCAGCGGCGACCGCTTCTGGCTGCAGTTCCTCGGCAAGGCGATGATCGGCTGCATCCTCGCCATGAGCCTCGATCTCCTGGTCGGTTTCACCGGCCTGGTGAGCCTTGCGCACTCCGCGTTCTTTGGCCTCGCGGCTTATGCCCTGGCGGGCGTGACCAATCGCCTGGGGCTGGTGAACCCGCTCCTGACGTTCCCGGTCTGCCTTCTGGCGGCAGCGGCGGCCGCCCTGATCATCGGATGGCTCAGCCTGCGCGCGACCGGGGTGTACTTCATCATGGTGACGCTCGCGTTCACGCAGATGCTCTTCTATCTGTTCAACGACTCGCCGGCGTTGGGCGGATCCGACGGTCTCTACGTCGCCGAGCGGCCGGTGGACAGCCGCGCCGCCGCGTACGTCGCCATCTGGGCCGCCCTGGTCCTCGCCTACTTGCTGCTCGCGCGAATCCTGCGGGCGCCCTATGGCCGCGTCCTGGAAGGGATCCGCGGCAACGAGCAGCGCATGCGCTCCCTCGGGTACCCCACCCGGCGCTACAAGCTGGTCGCGTTCGTGATCGCCGGCGCGCTGGCCGGGGTCGCCGGCTATCTCGACGCGACGCTCTACGGCTTCGTCAACCCCGCCCAACTCGGGTGGCGGCAGTCGGGCCTGATCCTGGTGACCGTGCTGCTCGGAGGAAAAGGCACCCTCTACGGACCGGCCCTCGGCGCGCTCTTGCTCGCCTTCATCGAGCACTACGGCGAGCGCGTGACCGAGCACTGGAACGCGTTGATCGCCGCGCTGATCATCGCCGTCGTGCTCTTCCTGCCCCGCGGCCTTGCCGGTCTCGTCGAGGGCGGCCGCCGTGCCTGAGCCGCTCTTGCTGACGGAGGCGCTGACGCGCCGCTTCGGCGCCCTCGCCGCGGTGGACGGGGTCTCGCTGGCGTTCGAGGAGGGGCGCGTGCACGCCGTGATCGGCCCGAACGGGGCCGGCAAGTCCACCTTCCTGAACCTCCTCTCCGGAGAGCTGCGGGCGACCCAGGGCCGCGTCCGCTTCCGCGGCCTGGACGTCACGCGCGCCACGCCGGACGAGCTCTCGCGGCTGGGAATCGGCCGCAGCTACCAGACCGCCAATCTCTTTCCCGGGCTTTCTTGTGCCGACTGCGCCTGGCTGGCCGCTCAGTCGCGCCTGCCCTCCTCGATGCGGTTCCTCAGACCGGCGAAGGGCTACACCGAGGTGGGCGACCGCGCCGCGCGCGCGCTCCAGATCTGCGGGCTGTCCGGGCGGCGGCGCGCCCTGGCGGGACAGCTCAGCTACGGCGAGCAGCGCCAGCTCGAGATCGCCATGATGCTGGCGACCGAGCCGACCCTGCTGCTGCTCGACGAGCCGCTGGCGGGTCTGGGCCATGACGAGGCGCTGCGGGTGGTCGCTCTGTTGACCGAGGTGGCGCGGGGGCGGACGGTGATCCTGGTGGAGCACGACATGGACGCGGTCTTCAGCATCTCCGATACGGTGACGGTCCTGGTAGACGGGCGCGTGCTCGAAAAAGGATCCCCGGGCCAGGTCCGAAGCAGCGCCGCGGTGCGCGAGGCATACCTGGGAGACGAGATCGCATGACCGCGCTGCTCGAGGCGACGGGCCTGCACACCTTCTACGGCGCGAGCCACGTGCTGCACGGGGTGAGCTTCTCGATCGAGCCCGGCCAGACGGTGACGCTGATGGGACGCAACGGGATGGGCAAGACCACCACCATCCGTAGCGTGCTCCGCCTCACGCCGCCGCGCTCCGGGGAGGTGCGCATCCGCGGCCGTCCGGTGACGGGCTGGGCGCCGCACCGGATCGTCCGCGAAGGGATCGCGCTGGTGCCCGAAGGGCGAGGAATCTTTCCTACCCTGACCGTGCGGGAGAACCTGGCGGTCGCGCAGCGCCCGGGTCCGTGGACCGAGGAGCGCGCGCTCGGACTCTTTCCCAGGCTGCGGGAGAGGATCTCCCATCTCGGGACGCAGCTCTCGGGCGGAGAGCAGCAGATGCTCGCCATCGCCCGGGCGCTGCTGACGAACCCGCAGCTGGTGATCCTCGACGGCGCCACGGAAGGCCTGGCCCCTCTGATCCGGCAGGAGATCTGGTCGGCGATCCGACGCCTGCGCGCCGAGGGCATCGCGACGCTGGTCGTCGACAAGGAGGTCAAGACGCTGCTCGAGATCGGAGACCATCATCTGATCCTGCTCAAGGGCCGCGTGGTCTTCTCCGGGGACAGCGCCGCCTTCCGCGCCCGCGCGGAGGAAAACCTGGCGCTGCTGCGCGCCTGAGTCCCCCCGCGCGGTCGAAGCTCCATGTGCGCACGTCCGCCTCGCGCACCGACAGTCTGGTGCAGTCCGACAGTGTGCCGCTGTGGTCGATCCGCGAGCGCAGGGGCCACACTAGAGCCGGATGCAGCAGCCGGACTCCATCGCGCACTCCCCCGGAATTGAATGCCGAATGGCGCGCGCCGGGTATCGGGCCAGGGGAGCCAGCCCGCCGGCCGTTGCGCCTGCCTCGGGTTCGCTGAGAGCCTGCTGGCGTCGCGGGGGGAGAAAGACGAACCGCGATGCAGAACGTGAGGTTCCTGGGAGTAGGTTCGTTCGTCCCGCGGCGTGCCGTGAGCAACGCGCGCATCGCGTCGGCGATCCCGGGCTGGACGGCCGAGCGAATCGAGGAGAAGACCGGCATCCGCGAGCGCAGGTTTCTCTGGGACTTCGACGAGAAGACCGGGCGCGCGGTGCCGCCGCCCAACGACGACGGAACCTTCTATCCGGCGAACAACGCCGACATGGCCGAGGTGGCGCTTCGCCGCGCGCTGATGATGGCGCAGGTCGACGCCCGCGAGATCGACGCGATCTTCCTGGTGACCTGCTCGCCCGACGAGCTGAACTTCAGCCACGACGCGATGGAGCTGCACCGCCGGCTAGGTTGCCGCGAGGACGCTTATGCCATGGTCTTCGACAGCGGCTGCGGAGGGACCCTCTACACCGTCGACATGGCGCGGCGCATGATCGAGGGCGGCACCTTTCGCACCATCGCGGTGGTCGGGTCGAACTTCACCTCGGCCCACCTGAACCGCGATGTCTACACCGCCGAGCAGCAGCTCGATTCCGGCAAGAAGGCGAACGGCTTCCTCTCCATGTACGTGTTCGGCGACGGCGCCGGCGCCCTGATCCTGCGCGGCGACGACGCCTCTGACGAGGACGGCCCCGGCATCCTGCGCTCGTTCGCCGGCACCGCGCACGCCGACCTGGTGCTGCGCAAGGGCGGCGGCAACCTGCGCCTGGACTTCCAGGGGCGGGCGAATCCGGCCGATCACGCCTTCATCGTCGACGGGGCCCAGGTTGCGCGCACGTATCCCCTGTTCATGAAGAAGGCCATCGACGGCGTGCTCGGAGAGGATCGCCAGCTCGCGCCGGAGGTGGCGCGCTGGTACTTCCACCAGCCCAACAAGCGGCTGATGGACAGCTTCGTCGAGCGCGAAGCGTTGCCGAAAGATCGGGTGGCCTGCCACGTCGAGCGGCACGGCAACACCTCGGCGGCGGGCATGCTGATCCTGCTCGCGGAAGACCTTCAGGAAGGCATCGTCGAAATGGGTCGCGGCGACCTGGTCGTGCTCGCCGCGATCGGCGCCAACGTCAACTACGGCGCGCAGCTCGTGCGCCTCTGAGCGAAAGAGAGATGATCATGAACCGTCGAATCGCTCGCGCATTGGCCGTCCTTGCCCTTCTCGCACCTGCCCTGGCATCCGCGCAGGCGCGCGTCCTCCAGTTCCGCAGCGCGGAGGACCCGGCTTCTCCGCCCGACAAGGCCGCCTGCGCCGAGGCGCCCTTCACGCCCAACCTCTTCATCGGCGGCTCGCTCTACACCTACGAGACGCGGGAACGCAGCGGCGAAGTGGTGACCGAAGAGGCGCGCGCCATCGGAAAGGCCACCGCATGCGCGAAGATCACCAACTTTGCGTTCCCGCCGCTCCTGTCACAGCGGTTCTTCCTGCAGCTCACGCTCCCTGACGGCGTCTACAAGGCTTCGGGCTCCTGCACGATCATCAGCAACAAGGTCCCGAAGGGCGGCCTGGTGCTGGCGGGCTGCAACCTCGCAATCGTCGCCGCTCCCGACGGAGTCATCGGAGGCGCGGTGACCAGCTTGAGCACGTTCAATCCCTTCCGGCTGGTGGGCTTCGCCACAGGGTCCTACTGGACGGTGCAGATCTACGACGCGGACCGCGGACCGGAGCGCCACCAGGACTCCGACCACGCGATGGAGTGGATCGACGGAGGCGACCATGACCCCGGCAAATGAGTCTGCCGCCGCGGGACACGCGGCGGAAGCGACGGACGCGCGGGCGTACATCGGATCGGCCTTCCGGGTGGCGGTCGAGTTCACCCACCAGCGAGGCTGTGCCGTGCTGGTGAAGCAGAAGGTCTCGCCCGCCACGGCCGAGCTGATCGAGAAGCCGCCGTTCCCGTTCGCGTGGATGCCGGCCACACCGATGGACGAGCTGCAGTCCGCGCTCTCGGCCGTCGCCGGGCGCCAGGCCTGCGTGGATCTGGGCATCACGGCCGGGCGCAAGCTGGGCGGCTCGGTCATCGAGCCCGTCCTGCGCATGGCCACGGCGCTGTTCGGGAACACGCCAGTGACCGTCTTCCAGAACCTGGAGCGGTTCTACACCATGGTGCTGCGCGGGATGCGGTTCGAGTACGAGGCGCTCGGTCCACGCCAAGGCCTCGTTCGAACGCACGCCGACGGCCCGAACGTCCCGGCCGCTCTCTTCGACGTCACGCGCGGCAACCTCACCTACGTGTTCGAGCTCTGCGGCGTGCAGGGCACCGTCGAGGAGCCGGAGGACATCCGCTGCAGCGCCTCCAAGGGCGAGGCGCGCTACAAGGTCCAGTGGACCTGACAGCCCCTCGCCCGGTTCCTGGATAGACAGCCTCAATCGTCGTGTTCGTCGTCGTGCTCGCCGCTCCTGCGTCCCTTCGACCAGCGCGCGTCCTTCGGGTTGTAGACCATCGGCTTCAGGTAATCGTCCGGGTCCACCATCCAGCGCGGCTCGGGGCGCTGCGCGGGCGTGAGCGCCGGGATCATCTGCTCGAGCTGCTTCAGGTACGCGACCTTGAAGTAGAGCGACGACGTCGGCAGCGCCGCGTTCGTCTGGTGGATGGGCACGTACACCTTCGGCTTCAGCGTGGCGCTGTTCTCGATCGGGTCGCGCATGCCGTTGACGGCGTAGCCGAGGCTGACGAACGAGCCGAACTCGACGTCCGTCTCGGGGAGCGCCGCGATGCGGGCCTTCACGTTCGCGGAGATGTGCTCCAACGGGAACAGGTCGTCCCAGCACGCCGGCGGCGGGTGATCGATGGTGCAGCCATGGTGCAGGTCGCCCGTCGTGTTGTGCCAGACGAAGGTGAAGTTGTGATCGCCGCGCACGACGAAGTGGTAGTAGATGCTGATCGGGCCGCCGACGGGGCCGCTCGTCCTGAACGAGTGCGCGATCCCCGGCGGGTACATGTCCGCGTCGCGCGTATCCGCGATGTTCTTGACCGGCGTGATCGGGAACGGGACCGGCTCGCTGCTCTGCGGGTACGAGGTGCCCGAGTGCAGGTGGCGGAACGCGGTGATCGAGGCGACCGGCTCGAGAACGTCGATCTTCACGAGCTCGGCGCCCGGGTGCGATCCCGCAGAGGTTACGTTCCTGCAGTCGATGGTCGGGCTCGTGAGGGCGCCCGTGGTGACGAAACGGACCGCGTCGGCCCTCAGCTCGGTGCACGTCTCCTCCGATGCGAACAACGGGATCCCGAGCTTGGCTCCGAGCCAGGCTGCGTTGTCGGCGTGATCGCCGTGGCCGTGGCCGATGAACGCCGCCTCGGGGCGCAGGCTGACCAGGTCCTCGACGACGAACGGCGTCCGGCCCGGAACGATCTCGGCGCGGTGCACGAACGTATCCAGCAGGACGACGTGGCCCTTGATCGACGCGGCGAGCGTCGCGTTCGTCAGCCAGGAGAAGATGACCTTGTCCCTGTCGACTGCGCCGGTCCGCGCGTCGACGTTTTCCACGCCGAAGATGAGCTGGCGCGCCTTGACCAGGTCCGCCGGGGCGGCCCCGTGCGCGTTCGCACGGGACGCCAGTAGTGAAACGAACAACAGAGCTGTACCGCCAATGAAACGGGCCATCGCTTGACTCCTCCCACCCTGAGGGTGGTTCGGTATCCAGGTGAGCTACGGAAAAAGCGGCCGGCGGCCTGTGCCGGGGGATCGTGTGGTCGCCTGCGCTTTGGCCGGATGCGCGATCAAGGACCCCCGCGTTGACGAGGAGACGTTGACCCCGCCAGCCACCGGCAACCGCCTGAAAAACCGGCCGGTTCTTGCCACGAGCGGGAATTGTTGCGGAATATGCCGACCGGGCGGACGGGCCGGGGCAACCTCACCTGCGTACGTTCCCAGTCGCGCCCCGCGTGATTCGGGGGCATAAGAGGCGGCGCGCGGAATGTCGCGCAGCGGAGAGCACGATGGCACAACCCAGCAGGCCGGTGTGGCGGCTCAAGGTCGGTGAGGAGGCCCCCGAGTTCGAGCTGATCGCCACCGGCGAGCAAGCAGGAAAAGGTGGGCCGCGAAAGAAGGTCCGCCTGAGCGATTATCGCGGAAAGAAGAACGTGGTGCTGGCCTTCTACCCGGCGGCCTTCACGCCCGTCTGAACGGTCCAGATGCCCTCGTACGAGGAGGATCTCTCCGAGTTCGAGCGGCGCAATGCCCAGGTCCTGGGCATCTCGGTGGACCAGGTATTCAGCAACGAGGCATGGGCCAAGTCGATGGGAGGCCTCTCCTACCCGTTGCTCAGCGACACCTGGCCCTACGGCTACGTCTGCGTGCAATACGGCGTGCTGCGCGGCGAAGGGCGGGCGGAGCGGGCGATCTTCGTGGTCGATCAGCAGGGCATCCTCCGCTACATCGACATCCACGACATCGCCGAGCAGCCGCCCACCGACAAGATCATGGAGGCGCTCGACAAGCTGAGGTGAGGATGGAGAAGCCACTCGAGCTCTCGCGCTACTGCGTGCCGTTCACGCCGTTCGTGAAGGCTCTGGAGGAATCGCTGGTCTGCCTCGTCACCACCGCCGCGGTGCGGGCGAAGACCGATACGCCGTTCAACGTCGAGGGAGACAACTCCTTCCGGCGGATCGACTCGAGCCTCGCCGGGGCCGACCTGGCCTATGACGACGCGCACTACGACCACGCCTGCATCGATCGCGACATCAACTGCGTCTTTCCCGCCGATCGTCTCGCTTCCCTGGCGCGCGAAGGGCGGATCGCCGGGATGACCGCCGAACACTTCTCGATGGGTTACTCACAGGCGCTGCGCGAGCTGCGCGAGACCACCGTTCCGCAACTCGCTCGCGCCGTCTCGGTTGCGCGGCCCGACGCCGTCCTGCTCACGGGCGGTTGACGGCTCTGCCACCGCACCGTGGTCACGGTGCAACGGGCGATCGAGATGCTGGGGATTTCCACGGTCCTGATCACCGTCGAGCCGGAAGAGAGTGCCCAGGCGCGGCCGCCCCGGGCGCTCTGCCCGCGCGGCTTCATCGCCGGCCACTCGCTCGGGCGCCCCAACGACGAGGCCCTGCAGAAGTGGATCGTGATGGACGCCCTGGGCCTGCTCCGTGAACCGGCCCGGCCCGGCGAGGTGGTCCGCCGCGATTACACGTAGCGACGCGTTCGCGATAGCTTGCGCGCCCGGGTGGAAGCCTCGAGCGACGAACGCGGCGTGCAGGCGGTGGTGTTCGCGCTGGTCGCGGCGACTTTCCTGACCGTCTACGTCACCCAGCCGGTGCTTCCGATCCTGCGGGTCGAATTCGGCGTGACCCCGGGCATCGCCTCGCTCACGGTCTCCGCGGTCGTGCTCGGCATCGCCCTCGCGAACCTGCCGTTCGGCGTGCTCGCCGACCGGTTCCCGGTCCGCCCCATCGTCGTGGCCGGCGGCGCGGTCGTCGCCATCGCCAGCGTGACCTGCGCATTGACGCATTCCATCGGCGTGCTGATCGCCGCGCGGTTCGTGCAGGGATTGTTCATCCCCTCGCGAGCACCTGTCTTGCGGCCTACCTCTCCCGCACCCTCCCGCCGCACCGGCTGAACGTCGTGATGGGTTGGTACGTGTCCGCCACGGTCACCGGCGGCATGGGCGGGCGCCTGCTCGGTGGATTCGTCTTTCCTCCTGAGCATTGGAGGCTCGCGTTCATCGGGGCAGCCGCCATCGTCGCCGGCGCCGTCTCTGCCGCGGTCCGGTGGCTCCCACGCGACCAACCCCCTCCGCGCGGGGAGACCGAGAGCACCGGGTTTCTTCGCCTCCTCTCGCGGCCCGAGCTGCTTCGCATGCTCTCGGTGGGATTCTTCGCCTTCTTCGTCTTCTCGGCGATGTTCAACTACGTTCCCTTCTACCTCTCGGGACCGCCGCTCCACGCCGGTGTCCGCGCCATCACGCTGCTCTATCTGGCGTACGTGATGGGGATCGCCGCCGGCCCGCTCGCGGGCAGGCTGACGAACCGCTTCGGCACCGGCACCACCCTGGTCCTCGGATCCCTGCTCTTCGCAGCCGCCATCACGCTCACGCTCATCCCCTCGCTGCCGGCGATCGCGGCGAGCCTCACCGCCATCTGCGGGGGGTTCTTCACCATGCACGCGGCGGCGGTCGGGTCGCTCAACGCCAGGCTGACCGAGAGCAGGGGCCGCGCCAACTCCCTGTATGTGCTGCTTTATTATCTAGGCGGCGCGGCCGGGATCAGCGCCGCCGGCGCCGCCTACGCCCGCTGGGGGTGGCCGGGTGTCGCGGCGCTCGGGCTCGCCGCCCTGTTCGTTCCATTCGCCATCGGAATCGCGGAGGTCGCCGCGACGCGCCGCGTCGATGACATAGTGTTGTAAAATTACATACACTCACAGGAGCGTATTGAATGCTACCGGCATGCGGGGTTACTCGCGGCACAAGGGAGCAAACCCATGCGACTCGTTTCGACCGCAGTGCCGGCGCTGGCCCTCGCCCTGCTCTCTTCAGGGGGTGCTCGCGCCGCTCGATGCACGGCCATCGACGCAACGATCGCCACCCACTTTTCCCCCTGCTCCCCAGACAATCTCCCGAACCCGGACGTAGGCCTGTGCACGGCGGGAACCGTCGATTCAGGACTCCTCGCGGGCGACACCAGCTTCGCGGCATATACGCTCACCCCGACGCAGGTCTTCGGCGTGTATCACTACACCGGCAACCTGATCATCACGACTGCCTCCCGCGATACCCTGACGATCCGGGATCGCGGCGTGCTCGACATGGGCAAGGGTAAGTACTTCGAGTTCGACAAGGTGGTGGCCGGAACCGGGGCCTTCGCAGGCGCGAAGGGCATGCTGACTTCACAGGGCGACTTCCTGGGCACCAGCTTCCTGGGTCGCCTCACCGGTAAGGTCTGCCGCCCGGACCGGCACCATGATCGGCACCATGACGGCGATAGCGACGGTGACGCAGACTCCGGCGCTGACGACGACTCTGCCGACGCCGAGGACGGCGCCGCGGAGTAGACTCCCGCGGTGCGCTCGCTCCGCGGCAAGACCGCCGTCATCACGGGCGCGGCCAGCGGCATCGGCCGCGCCCTCGCTCACAGGCTGGCGCGCGAGGGAATGCGCCTCGTCGTCTCCGACGTGGACCGGCGCCGCCTCAAGGAGTTGATACCCGGACTTCCCGGTGCGCTTGCGGTCGCGGCCGACGTCTCCCGCTTCGCCGACGTCGAGTCGCTGGCAAGGAAGGCGTACGCCCGTTTCGGCGCGGTCCACCTCCTCTGCAACAATGCCGGGATCGCCGAGTACGGCGCGGTCTGGGAAGTTCCGCTGGCCCGCTGGCGGCGCATCGTGGGCGCAAACCTCTGGGGCGCCATCCACGGCTGCCTGGCGTTCGTGCCGCGGATGATCGCGCAGGGCGCGGCGGCGCACATCGTGAACACCGCCTCCATGGCGGGGCTGGTCACCCCACCGCTCTCGGGCGCGTACAGCGCCACCAAGCATGCCGTCGTCGCCCTCTCCGAGGCGTTGGTGCAGGATCTGGCGCTGCGGCGGGTGCCGATCGGGGTCTCGGTGCTCTGTCCAGGCTGGGTGGCAACGGGGTTGTTGGAGTCTGCCCCGGGAGCCGACCCGGCGCTCCGGTCGCTGATCGCGCGCGGCATCTCCCCGGAAGCGGTGGCCGAGCGGACGGTCCGCGCGGTGCGCTCGGGCGAGTTCTACGTTCTCACCCATCCGCAGATGGCGCTCGCGGTCCGGCGCCGCGCCGACGACATCCTCGCCGGCCGCGCTCCCTCGCCGCTGCCGTTCAAACCGCGGCGATCGCCGGCAGCGTCACGGTGAAGCGGGCTCCACGGGTACCGGCGGCGGCGGCTTCGATGCTGCCGCCATGGTTCTCGACGATGCTCTTGCAGACGCTCAGTCCCACCTCGCGACCCCGGCTGATCGGCTGGGTGGAGGTGAATGGCTTGAAGAGCCGCTGCGCGATAGCGGGGTCGAGCCCGGCTCCATTGTCCGCGATCTCGAGCCTCACGCTGGCACCCTCGTGCCAGGTGCGCACCTGGATGGTCGGCTCGGGCGCGCGGTGCACCGCGTCCACCGCATTGCCGAGCAGGTTCAGCACCACCTGCGTGATCTCGGGCCCCCGGCAGCGAACCAGCGGGACCGCCTGCAGATTGCGCTCGAGGCGGACGGATTCGCGCAGCCGGTGCGAAAGGAGTTGGACCGCCGAGAGCACCGCCTGGTTGATGTCGAAAGGCTCGGGCTCCACCGCCGCGGTATAGCTCTGCACGCCCCGGGCGAGCGCCTCGAGCTGCGCGCCCGAGGCGCGGATCGCGCCCAGCGACTCCTCGGCCCCGCCGGCGAGGTCAGGAGTGGCGCGAAGCACCGCGTCCTTGAGCCGATCCACCTCGTCGGCGCCGAAATCCCGCTGGACGGCGCGGGCGGCCGCGCGCCCGGCCTCGAGCAAGCGTCCCAGCTGGACTTCGAGGGAGCCGAGGCCTGCCACGAGCGGGTCAACCGCGCTCTTGAGCTCGTGCCCGATGCCGGCGGAAAGGCGTCCCAGGGCCGCCATGTGCTCGGACTGGACCAGATCGTCGTAGCTGGTCCTGAGCTGGTTCACCAGCCGGTCGTGCTCGTCAGAGAGGCGCTTGGTCTCCAGCGCGCGCCGCACGGTCACGCGCATGTCCTCCGGCTCCCAGGGCTTGAGGATGAATCGATAGAGGAGGCCTTCGTTGATGGCCTTCAGCGCGACCGAAGTGTCCGGAAACGCTGTGAGAAGAACGCGGAGGGCGCGCGGCCGCACCTCGCGGACCCGGGCCAGGAACTGCAGGCCGGTCATCTCGGGCATGCGCTGGTCGGTGATGACCAGGTCGATGTCGTGAATCATGGCCATCTCGAGGGCACGGACCGCCGAGGTGGCCGAGTGCAGGGCGATGTCAGATTCGGTCTCGAATACGCGCCTGGCCAGGTTCAGCGCCAGGGGCTCGTCGTCGACGACGAGCAGGCGGTAGGAGGGTTCCGACATGGCGCGAATGTTACCACCATCATTGATCGCGGCCCAAGGGACCGATATCCTTTTAGATCATGGGTCGGGGCAAACGCGCAAGCGCGCTGTCCAGCGCGGTGGCCGCCGCGCGCGTCGCCGTTGCGCCTCGTCTCGATCCGCGCGTCGCCGTCGAGCTGGGGCGAACGCTGACGGCGCGCGCCACGGCGTCGTCCTGGATCGCGATGGTGATCATTCCGTTCACCATCATCGCTTACGACGGCGCGTACTTCCCCAAGCAGCTCCCGCAGGGCGTGATCGCGGCGGCGGCGGCGGACGCGCTGATCGTGCTGCTGCTGATCGGCCTGCGGCGGCAGGTGTTCGAGCGGTATCCGTGGCTGCCGTTCGCCTTGCTCGCCGGGGTGATCGCCAACTTCACCGAGGCCGCGAACCTCCTGCTTACGGGCGGCACGGACAGCGATTTCGTCTTCCCCTACTACTTGATCTCCTTCGCCATCTCCGTGTTCTTCCCGGCGCCCCTGCCGGCGGTGATCGCCACCGCCGGCCTGCTGCCGCTCGGGTATCTCGCGGTGGCCCTCGCGGGAAACGAGCCGCTCGGGGCGAAGCACTTCATTTCCAATCTCATGCTGCTGATCGACTCCGCGCTGATCACCTGCATCGGCAACCGGGTGGTCACCAACCTCTTCCTGCGGGAGGTGAAACTGCGGATCGACCTGGAAAAGGCCAACGAGCGCCTGCGCGAGCTTGACCGACTGAAGAGCGAGTTCTTCGCCAACGTGAGCCACGAGCTGCGCACGCCGCTCACCCTCATCCTCGCGCCCGCTGCGTCGCTTTCTCGCGAGTCGCAAGGAAAGCTGGAGCCGGCCCAGCGCACCTTCGTCGACACCATCCACCGCAACGCCACCCGCCTCCTGCAGCTGATCAACGACCTGCTCCTGCTCGCGAAGCTGGAGTCCGGCGAGCCGCGCATCGACCCCGTTCCGGTGGACGTCGGCGCATCGGTGCTCCGGATCGTCCAGGAGGCGCAGGCGTACGCGCATTCCCTCGAGCTGCAGCTCGAGGTGGACGTGGAGCCCGGCGGCCCCTACGTGTGGAGCGGAGACGAGCGGCACCTGGACCGGATCGTCCTGAACCTCGTCTCCAACGCCTGCAAGTTCTCCCGGCCCGGCGGCCTGGTACGGGTCGGGGTCGGCAGCGATCGGGAGGGGATCTGGCTCAGCGTCACCGACCAGGGAGTGGGCATCTCTCCACAGGACATCGACCGCATCTTCGACCGATTCGTCCAGGTGGAGGCGTCGGCCCTGCGCAGATCGCAGGGCACGGGCATCGGCCTCAGCATCGTCAAGCAGCTGGTGACGCTGCACGGCGGGCGCATCGCCGTCCAGAGCGAGCCGGACCGCGGGTCCACCTTCCTCGTGCACTTTTCCGCGGCGCCTCGCGTCGCCGCCAGCACGACCCCATCCACCTCGCCCGAAGTGCACAAGGTGCGCCTGGAACCGTCCGCTCCCGTTTCCTTGCCGCCGGGCGGATCGTCCGGCCCGCGCGTAGCGGTGGTCGAGGACAATGCCGACCTGCTCGCGTACCTGACGCAGGAGCTCCGACGCTGGTACCGCGTCTTGCCCTTCCTGGACAGCAGCATGGCCCTGGAGACGATGGTCGCCGATCCCCCCGACCTGATCGTCTCGGACATCATGATGCCGGGCCTCGACGGCATCGCGCTCGCGCGCAAGGTACGCGCCTCCCCGCGTACGGCGGAGGTGCCGGTCCTCCTGCTCTCCGCGCGCGAGGAGTTGGCGGCAAAGCTCGCCGGCTTTCAAGCGGGCGCCGACGACTACGTCCACAAGCCGTTCGACGTGCAGGAGCTGCGCGCGCGCATCGAGCTGCACCTCGGGCTCCGCGCGCAAGCGCGGCAGCTGCGCGAGGCGCTCGACCAGCTCAAGAAGGCGGAAACGTCGCTGGTGCAGAGCGAGAAGATGGTGGCGCTCGGCCGGATGATCGCCGGCGTGGCGCACGAGATGAACAACCCGCTGCACTTCCTGCGCGGGAACCTGGCGCTGCTCCGGAAACGGATGGCGGCGATCGACGGCGCCGCGCCGCTGCTCACGGACATCGACCAGAGCCTGGAGCGGATCACCGCGGTGACCCGCCAGCTCCTGCTCTTCGGGCGCAAGCAGAGCGCCGACACCTCGGCCTCGGTCAAGCTCTCCGAAGTGGTGCCGCTGGTCGTGAAGATGGTTGCGCCCCACACGCCGAAGGGCGTCTCGATCGTCCAGCAGATCGACGGCGAGGTCGTGCGCGCGAATCCACAAGACCTCTTCCAGGTGATCCTGAACATCATCCACAACGCCGTGCAGGCGGTGAATCCCCAGGGCGGTGAAGTGCGCATCGCTGCATCGCGCACCGGCGACCGGGTGGAGCTCTCCGTCATCGACAACGGCTGCGGCATTTCCAAGGAGAACCTCACCAGGATCTTCGACCCCTTCTTCACCACCAAGCCTCCGGGTTCGGGCACGGGACTGGGGCTTTCCATCGTGCAGGAGCTGGTCGCGGCCCAGCAGGGCACCGTGCGGGTGGAGAGCGAGCCGGGGCGGGGAACCACGGTCGCCGTGTCGCTGCAGGCAGGGAACCTTTGAGCCGCGTCCACGCGCTGGTCGAGTCCGCCTTGCGCCAGGCCTGGGCCTTCGAGGATCTGCCTTGGCAGCTGGAGGTGGACCCGGAGCGGGACGTGTTTCCAGAGGAGAGCTTCTTCGCCGGCGGCCTGCGTCCCTTCCGGGCCATGAGCGTCGGGCAGCGCCGCACCTTCGTCTTCCGCGAGACCTGTTTCCACCTTTCCAATCTTCTCGCGGGGGAGCGCAGCGGCGAGCACCTGATCGCGCAGGTCATGGTGCTGACGGCGAAGGAGCGGCCGGCGCACCGGGAGTTCCTCGCCGTCATGGCGCAGGAGGAGGCCAAGCACTTCCTCGCGCTGCAGCGGTACCTCTCGGAGAAGGCGGGCGTGATCTACCCGCCCTGCCTCCCGCTTCGATCGGCCCTCCAGGCCGTCGAGGACTGCGCATCGCCGGAGGTAAAGCTGCTCATCGGGCAGGTGGTGTTCGAGTGGACAGCCGCCTCGCTGGTGGCCACCCTCTTGACCAAAGCGCGCGAGCCGCTGCTGGCCGCGGTGCTGCGCGTCAACTTGAAGGACGAGGCGCGGCACCTCGCCTACAGCCACGAGCTGCGCGGACCGCTCGCGAGGATCCTCGCAGGACGGGTCATGCCGGAGATGGAGGACCTGGTATTCGAGAGCGTGCGGGCCAGCGTCGCCGCGCTGCTCGCAGAACCGGTCTGGGGCGAGCTGGGCTTGCCGCCGCGGCGCATGCGCCGGCACGCGCTCGAGCGGCTGGAACGGCTCGGCGTCCTGCATCGGTACCGCTCGCTCGTGCCGGATCAGCTCGAGCGATGCGGGTTCCCCGCCGCCCGGCTCCGCCGGCGTCTCGGGCGAGGTCTGGTCAGAGGATTGATCGGCGATGCATGAGTCCATCACGGCCCGGCTCCTGGCCAGCGCAGCCAAGGAGCCCGACCGCACCGCCGTCCACCTCTTGCGGAGCGCGGCGCGCGGCTCATTCCGCGACGAGGGCGTGACCATGGGCGAATGGGTCCGCGGCGCGGGGACCTGCGCCGCCGCCCTCAAACGAAGCGGCCTGGGCAGGGCCGATCGCGTCTTGCTCTGCGTGCCTACCGGCCGCGCGTTCCTCGACTGTTTCCTCGGGGCTTCCATCATCGGCGCGGTCCCCGTTCCGCTTCCCTCGCTGGAGGGGTTCGCGCGTCCGGCGGCGTTCGTGAACCGGCTGACGAGCGTGGTGCACGATGCCGCGCCTTCGGCCGTGTTCGCCGACCGGAGGACGGCAGCGTATCTGCGGGATTCCGGCCTTCTCCACCCCTCCCTGCCGCTGATCGAACCGCGCACGCTCGAACCCGCCGTGGGGCCGGAGCCTCATCCCGCGACCGACGACGAGCCGGCCTTGATCCAGTACACCTCGGGCAGCACGGGCACGCCCCGTGGCGTGGTCATCACCGCCGCCAATCTCGCCGCCAACGTGGATGCGATGGCGCGGGCGCTCCGCCTCACCGCCGAGGATCGCGTGGTCTCCTGGTTGCCGCTGTACCACGACATGGGCCTGATCGGCGGGCTCCTCGCGCTCGTGGCCCACGGGGCCACCTCCTGGCTCCTCTCACCTCTCGAGTTCATGCTCCGTCCGGCGAGCTGGATGCAGGCGGCCTCGGAGGCCCGTGCGACCTTGACCGTCGCCCCGAACTTCGCTTACGGGCTGGTGGCGAAGAAGGTGGCCGATGAGGACCTGCGCGGGATCGATCTCTCCAGCTTGCGCGCAGCCGTGAACGGCGCCGAGCCGGTGGATCCGGCGATCGCCGAGGCCTTCATCGCCCGCTTCGAGCCGCTGGGCTTCCGGCGCTCGAGCTATTTCCCGGTCTACGGTCTCGCTGAGTCGACCCTGTCGGTGACGTTCCCGCCGCTCGGCAGAGGTCTCAAGGTCGACCACGTCCGGCGCGAAGACCTGGCGAAGGGCCACGCGGTCCCAGCGCCGCCAGGGCCGGGCACGATGGCGCTGGTGTCGGTCGGCAACCCCATCGACGGACACGACGTCTCGATCGTCGGCGAAGACCACGAGCCCCTGCCGGAGCGGCGGCTCGGGCAGATCTGGGTGCGCGGGCCGAGCCTCTCGCCCTGGTACTTCGAAAAGCACCATGCCATACGGGAGCGGCGCACCTCGCTGCGCACTGGCGACGTGGGCTATCTCGCCGACGGCGAGCTGTACGTCGTGGATCGATTGAAGGACCTGGTGAAGGTCGCGGGACGCTCTTACTCGCCCTCCGACATCGAGCGCGCCGCGGAGGGCGTCGACGGCGTACGCGCGGGGCGATCGGTCGCCTTCGGAGTCACCGACCCCGCCGTCGGCACCGAATCGTTGGTCCTGCTGGCGGAGGTGCTCCCGCGCACTGCCCAGGATCTGGAGGCGCTCGCCGAGGAGTTGCGCATCGCGGTGGCGGAGCAGATCGGGCTGGCGCCCTCGGCGGTGTGCCTGCTCAAGCCGGGATCGCTACCGCGGACCTCGAGCGGCAAGCTGATGCGCCGCGACGCCCGCGATCGCTACCTGAGCGGAGCGCTCAACGGCGCGGCATCGCTCAGGCCGATGTTTCCCCTCCGCTTCATCCACGCCGGGGTTGCCTCTTTCCTGCGCTTCCTGGCACGCCGCCGGGTGTCTCAGGGCTGAGTGCGACCGAGGACGCGGGCTGCGGCCCTGGCGGACGCGCTACGGCGCGACGCGACATAGCGCAGCAAGCCGCCGTGAACGACGGGAAAACCGAAGAGGGCGTGGGCGAGCACGTCTGCCTGCGACGGATGCGTGAGCTCCCCTTCGTCCAGGGCACGGACGCACTCGGTCGCCAGCGCCGCCGAGACGCGTTGAGCGATGCCGTGCGCCGACCCGCCGGGCCGGAGCCTGTCCGCGAGCGCTTGGGGGAGGCGGTACCCGAACTCGTGCAGCCCGCGCCGCGCCGGCGCGGAGCCGACGGCATCGCGGAACGCCCGGATCAGCCGCTGGCTGACGAATCGCTCCCGCGCCCGCGTCACCACCGGCGCCAGACCGGCCTGCTCGAGGACCTGGAAGAGCGGGGCGCCGCGGCGCCACGGTCTTCCCTCAGCGGCAGGGACCAGCTCGATCACGGGCGCCGGTTCATCCGGGAAGGGCAGGAAAACGGCGCAGTCGCCGCCGGTCCGTGGACCCGCGCCGAGAACGCAGGTGAACGCGCCGGGAACGCGGGCGGCGGCGAACGCGATGGAGCCCTTCCGCCGCAAGTCGATCCCGGGAAGGTGGCGCGAAGAGAGGATCCCCAACAGCTTCCGCAGCGGCGGGGTGTGTCCGGCGACGCTGAGGGCCAGGCGCCGCGGACGTTCGTACGACGCGCTGCCGATGGCGTGCGCCTTCGCTGCCTGGCGGACGAAGAAGAACGACATCGCGCGCTCGGATTCCTTCCTTCCCAGGCTGCGCCAGAAACTCTCCAGCTCCTCGCGCAGCCCGTTCTCCAGGCGGTAACCACGCTGGAACGGCAGCCGCGCGAGCCGCACGCACTGGCGCGCCAGCCTTCGCTCAGGCCCAGGCAGCTCCTCGAGGCGAGGAGGCCTTGACACCGGCGCTGTCTTTGGCGCGCGCTTCTGCCAGCCTCGGCCGCGCAGGCCGGCCAGAAATGAGCGCAGCTCGCCGCCCACGCCCGATTCCGGCGCCAGGCGATCGATCAGTCCGATGCGGGCGGCTCCCCGCGCGTCGAGGCGCTCTCCGAGGAGGATCTCCATTCCGGCGCGGAGTCCGAGCAGGCGCGGCAGACGCTGGGTGCCGCCGAACAGCGGGATGAAGGCGTAGTCGCGCAGCTCCGGCATGTAGAACTGGGTGTCGTAGCTGTCGCGAGCGATGCGGTAGTCGCAGGTGAGCGCGAGCTCCAGGCCGCAGCCGTAGCAGTTCCCCTCGATGGCGGCGATGGTCGGCACCGGCGCATCGGCGAGGCTTGCGTAGCAGCGCCGGAGCGCGCGAGCGCGTTCCATCGCGGCGTCCTGGGTGTGTGACGACGCCGCGAGCAGCAGGCCCACTCCGTTGACGAAGCTGCCCGGCTTCGCGCTCTGGAGGACGACGGCTCTCGCGCCGGCGGCGAGACCTCCGCGGAGCTCCCGCTCGAGCTCCAGCGCGACGGCCGGCGTGAAGACGTTGACCGACGAGCCCCGGGTATCGAGCGTAAGGAAGAGGATTTCACCGCGCAGCGCGCTGGTGCAGCCCGCGATCATCGCTTTTCGGCGAGGAAGCGCGCCAGCGACTCCACGGTCAGGTCGCCGGGGTCCTCCACGCTGGCGATCCATTCGGGCAGGAAGACCGGGCGCCCGAGCAACTTCTCGAGGAGCATCGTCAGCTCGACCACCTTGAGCGAGTCCAGCCCCAGATCCGCCAGGATCGAAGCCTGCGGCGTGATCCGCTTGCGCAGCTTCTTCGGGACCAACACTTGGAGGGCCTGGCGGACTTCGGGGAACAGCTCTGGATCGTGCCTGCGGGAACGCACCACCAGAACGTCACCTCGGGGTCCTGACGCTCACAGGAGCGTGGGCGGCGGGGCCGCTCATGGATAGTCGAGCCTCGGGCCGGCAGCTGTAAAGCTCCGGCCGCGCACGTTCACGCACCTGCGACCCGGTGGGCCGCGTCTCCGGCGGGGAGCGCTGGAGCGGGAGCCGGCGAGAAGGGGCGGAGGAAGTAGGTGTAGCCCACGTAGCGGAGCCAGGAGTCCTGGAGCAGCAGCGGGTGGATGCGATGGGCGTGCTCGGCGTGCAGCCGCGGAAGCTCCGACCAATGCACGCCCGGCTTCAGGTGATGCACGGTGTGGTAGCCGTTGTTGAACAGCAGGACGTTGAGGGTCCGGGAGACGAAGTTCCGCGAGTGGTTCCACTCGCTATACGCGTCGGTCTCGATGTGCTGCAGGTAGTTCACCACCTGGATGGAGAAGAGCGCGACCTGCTGGGGGATGAAGAAGAACAGGAGCGCCTTCCGCCAGTCGATCAGGAAGAGCGCGGCCATCGACCCGAAGAAGACGACGTACTCGGACGCAGCGGCGAGAAAGGCGGGACGATCGCGCCTCCAGAGGTCCTTGAGGAAGGCGTTGATGTCTTTGGTCTGCGCGAAGTTCGTGAGCACGGGGTAGACGAGCAAGGCCGCGAGATGGTTCCCTTCGAACCACTTGGGCGATCGCGAGCTGTCTCCCGGCTTGTTGTTCAGCTTGTGGTGCACCTGGTTGTGCGTCGGGACCCAGGCCACGGCCGGATGCCCGTAGAAGAGCGCGATCACGTAGCTGGTGAAGAGGTTCAACGTCTTCGAACGCCACATCCCGAGATGATTGTGGTTGTGGCTGATCACCGCGCTGGTGAAGAACATGAACAGCGTCACCGGGTACAGGACCGGGTGCAGCCTCCCGGTCTTCCAGTTCACGGCCGTCAGGGCAGCCGTGATCGCGAGATATGCGAGCGTCCTGCGATCCGCGCTGTAGCGTAGCATTCGGGGCCCTCTTGCGACCTGGGGGGGTAGCACGTCACGGTAGGTGCAGCGTGTCACCCTTATGTCATGATTCGCCGGTCGTGGCTGTTTCCGGAAACTGGCGCTCTCCGGCGCGAACGTCCAGGCGGTACGACCGAGGCGGCGCGGCGACCACACCGTCCACTTGAAACGCATCGTTCCCAGCGGCGACGCTCGCGGGATGCGAACGTGCCCCAAATGCAAGACGCCGACGCTCGCGCCACTGGCGGAAGATCGCGGCGACATGCCGGACGTCGTGCCGCCCTCCCGGTGCACGCACTGTCAAGGCGTGTGGCTGCCTCATGAGGCGATCGAGCAACACCTGGTCCCCGCGTCGGTCGACACGGAGCGCGCTGCGCCGGTAGCGGACGGACTGGCCGGCTTCTGCCCGCGCTGCAAGGGGCTGCTGGTGCGCGCGCGCGTCGAAGGACGGCAGCCGTTCCACCTCGACCGGTGCCCGGCCTGCGCCGGCGTGTGGTTCGACGCCGGCGAGTGGGCGGCAGTCGCCAGCAGCGAGTGGCTGACGCACCTCGACGATCTCTGGGACCCGGTGTGGCGCCGCCGCGTGCGCGAGCGCCGGGCGCACGCCCGGCATCTCGAGGAGATCGAGCGTGCGCTCGGTCCGGAGACGCTGGCACGCCTCCGGGCAGCCGTCGCCGCGCTCCGGGATCATCCCATGCGCTCGCTCGGGCTTTCGTACCTGATCGAGGAGCTGCGTTCTCCCCACTAAGTCTGTCCGTCCTCCGACAGTGCGTGCGCCCGCGACCGGCCGTCGCCATGTTGGGAAGAGGACAGGCGGGGAGGGGCAAATGGGCGGAATTGCCAGGGTCGTAGGGCTGTGCAGCGCGCTTCTGGCCTGCACCTCGGTCAAGATGGTCCAGCGCGAGGGCTGCTGGGTCAAGCAGACCGAACGGACGCTCGGAGGCAGCACCGAAGAGCTGGGATTCTGCGCGAAGGCGCGGCCGCAGTGGGCCGAGGACCGCCTCGCGCGGCTGGTGCAGGAATGCATGGCGCAGGCGGACTATCGCTGGGAGAACCGCGCGCTCGCCGCCTGGACGCGGAACGAGCCGATCCCCCCGCCGGACTCGGACGAGCAGATCGCGAAGACCTGCATGGGTCAGGCTGCCTCGGCGCTCGGTCTCGAGGCGCAGAACGAGGCGCTGAAGTCGCGGCTGTCGGACGTGAGCCATGACCGGGAGGCGCTGCGCAACGTCGCCGAGAAGGACCGGGACTTCCTGGAGCAGAGCAGCGACAAGATGATCGACGCGCTCGGAGAGGCGGCGAAGAAGCCGCCTCCGTCCGCGGTGGCTACCGCGACCAGCACGGGCACCGCGAAGACCGAGAGCGATCTGCGCAGCGCGCAGCAGCCAGGAGAGCCGCCGCCGCCGATGACGGTGGTGCTCGCCGCGCCGCCGGCCACCAGCACGGTGGTCGCCGCGCCCGCCGCTCCCGCGGTTCCGAAGCCGGCCGGAGCACCCTGCGCGCCGAAGGCGAAGTCGAGCAAGCCGCCGGACAAGAACGCGCCGGCCTGCGAGAAGCCGGCGTCGCTCGAGCCGCAGCCCGCCGATGCGACGGCGGCGCGCGACCCGCGCAAGAGCTGATCGGCGGTGAGCATCCAGGGAACGCGGACGAGCTTCCGTCCGCGTCCCCGGGCCCCCCCGAACCGCGGCAGCACGAGACCGGGCAGAGCGCCTGGGCGGATCAGGAGGCGGGCTGCTCGGAATCGGCGATCGTCTGAGGACTTCCCGCCGGCGCCGCCCCCGGATCGGACGGACCGATCAGCAGCGAGACGGTGTACGCAGCGGCGACCATCCAGGCGGCGATCAAGGCCGCCGGAACCCCCCACTCGCGCAGCTTCTGCATCTGCAATCACCTCCCCTGGCCGGCGTAGAGCATTGCGCGTGCCAACCAGGCAGCCCCAGAAAGCGAATGGGACGCGTTTCCGCCTGCGTGCAACCAGTAGCGCCACGCGAGCGCTACCGGCGGAACACCGGGAGTGCCCGTCGATCCCGAAGCTGGGCAGCAAGTAGCGCGGGCGCCGCCGGTCGCGCAGCTCCAGCGCGTCAGAGCGTCAGCGCTTGGAGATGCCCGACCACGCACCGGCGGAGCACGTCGAGGTCGTAGCCACCCTCGAGCACGGAGACGATCCGTCCTCCGGCGTGCTTCGCCGCGACCGCCCGCACCTGGCCGGTCACCCAGGGGTAGTCCGCGTCGGAAAGCCGGAGGAACGCCATGCCGTCGTCGCGATGCGCGTCGAATCCGGCGGAGATGAACAGCATCTGCGGCCGGAACCGGTCCAGCGCGGGAAGCCACTCCTGCTCGATGGCGGCGCGGAACTCGCGGCTCCCCGCGCCTGCCGCGAGCGGCACGTTCACCATCCGCTCGGAGCGGCCCTCGACGCCGCTTCCCGGGTAGAACGGATGCTGGAAGGTCGAGACCATCAGGACGCGGGGATCGTCCCGGAAGATGTCCTCGGTGCCGTTGCCATGGTGGACGTCGAAGTCGACCACGGCGACGCGCTCGAGCCCGTGCTGGGCGAGCGCGTGCGCCGCGCCCACTGCCACGTTGTTGAAGAAGCAGAATCCCATCGCCCGCGCACGCTCCGCGTGGTGTCCCGGCGGCCGCACCGCACAGAACGCCGCCTCGGCCTTGCCGCCGACTACGAGATCTGTTCCGAGCACCGCCGCTCCAGCCGCTCGCAACGCCGCCTGGAGCGTGTGCGGGTTCATCGCCGTGTCTGGGTCCAACTGGACGAGACCCGAGGAGGGCGCGAGGCGCTGCAGCGCGTCGAGGTACGCGGGATCGTGCACCCGCGCGAGCTGCTCGCGGGTGGCGAGCGGCGCATGGTGGCGCGAGGTGACGTAATCCAGACGCGATGCGATCAGCCCGTCCTCGATCGCCTCCAACCGCTCCGGCCGCTCGGGATGTCCAGGACCCATCTCGTGCAGGCGGTAGTCAGAATGCGTGATGAACGCGAGGCCCACGCAGCGACGATATCGCGCGCGCGCAGCGGGTGCGAGAGCAGGCGCGGCGCGCGCCGCTCCGAGCACTTCCGCGCGTTGAGGGCGCATTGCATGTGCCCGTACTCTCTGAGCAACCAACCGAGCGATCGCCCAGGCGCACGGAGCGCCAGATCCGCTCCAGGAGAAGATCGAAATGAAGAAACTGACGATGGCAGCAATGGCAGTCCTGTTCTGCTTCTCGGGCGCGGCGAGCGCGCAGTCGGCGCGCCGTTCCTCCTCGATGTCGAGCACTCATCACGAGACGTTCTTCGTGAGCACCGAGCTCGAGTTCGGCCTTCCGGTCGGGAACTACGCGGACGCCAACGGCGTCGGCGGCGGCGTCATGCTGGTGGGCGAGTACCCGCTGCTCGACGCGCTGAGCGCCACGGCCCGGATCGGGTTCCAGTACCATGCGAACAAGGCCGTGTCGCCGACGGTCGACGTGCACGTGCACTCCATCCCCATCCTGCTCGGCGCCAAGTACTACCTGATGCCGGATCGCCAGGGCCTGTTCGGGGCGTTCGAGCTGGGCCTCTTCGACCTGATGACCAGCGCTTCGAGCGGCGGCGTGTCGCAGTCGCAGAACGACCTGAAGTTCGGCACCGGCATTGGCGTGGGCTATGCGATGAAGCAGTGGAACGCGCGCGTCAACGTGCACACCCAGAGCGTCGGCGACTTTGCCAACGCGCTGATGATCACGGCCGGCGTCGGCTACCAGTTCGCCGGGTTCTAAGCTTTACGTTTGAGGCTTCACCGTGCGGGGGCGTGCCGGAGATGGCGCGCCCCCGCACGCATTTTCCAGACGCTTGGAGCACTGAAACCAGATCGAAGACCGATCCCCGGCGAGGTGGACCTATCGCCCTTCGCGGCGGACTTCCTGCTGGATCCTCACCGGCGCTCCGTCCGGCACTTCGGGGCCGAGGCTGAGCGCGACGAGCTCCCCGCCGCGCAGGCCGTCGAGCACCTCGACATGCGCGCCGTCGTCCACGCCCAGGCGGACGCGCTGGAAGTGGACCTTCCCTTCCTCCACCAGCGCGACGAAGAGCTGGCCGCCTTGCCCGAGCAGCGCCTCGGTCGGTAGCAGCGGGCGCGGCAGCCCGTGCACCGGGAGCCTGGTCTGGACGAACGCGCCCGGATAGAGGCCCGAAGGCGGCTGGGCCAGATCGATCTCACAGAGCATGGTGCGCGTCCTCGGGTCGAGGCTCTGCGAGATGCGCGAGATCCGCGCCTCGAACGGCGCCTGGTCCGGCGACGCCTGGAGCTGCACCGCGTCCCCCGCGCGGACCCGCGCCGCGTCCTCCTGGCCGAGGTGCAGCGCGATGCGGAGGCGATCGAGCTGCGCCACTTCCAGGAGCGGCTGCGCGGAGGAGGTGCTGCCGGTCGCAGCGGGGAGGAGCGCGCCCGGGTCGGCGTATCGGGCCGTGATGGTCCCGTCGAACGGCGCGCGCAGCACCTGATATCCCTTCTGGATCTCCGCGCGCGCCAGCGTGGCGCGGGCCACCTTCACGCCCTCCACCGCCCCCTCGTGGTCCTGGACCGAGACCCGGCCGGAGGAGGCAAGGCGCTCCATCCGCGCGAGCTGCTGCCGGCGGAAGGTGAGCTCCGCCTGCGCGGAGGCGACCTGCGCGTCGAGGTCCGGCGACTCGAGCACCGCCAGCTCCTGGCCCTTGCGCACCTTGTCGCCGCGCTCGACCAGCACCTTGCTGACGTACCCGCTCACCTTGGCGTAGAGAGTCGCGTGCTGCTCGGCCCGCACTTCCGCGGGAAGCGAGACCACGCGATCCGCCGGCGCCACGGCGACCCGCGCGACGCGCACCACCGGCCCCTGCTCCAGCTCCTTCTTCAGGGCCTCTTCCTGGCGGGCCTGCGCACTGCGCTCGCGCGCGAACAGCGCGACGGTGCCCGCGCCCGCCGCGATCACGGCGGCAATGCTGCTCGCGGCGATCAGGCGGCTCCTGTTGGCCGTCTCAGGCACGGGAAGCCTCCGAGGCGCCGCGGCTCTCGGCCGCGAATTGTTCGTCGAGCTCATGGGCCCTGGGCGGCGCCTTGCGCAGAAGCGTGTACGCCGCGGGCACGATGAACAAGGTCACGAACGTCGCCACCAGGAGCCCTCCGATCACCGCGCGCCCAAGCGGCGCATTCTGCTCGCCGCCTTCGCCCATGGCCAGCGCCATGGGGACCATGCCGAGGAGCATCGCCAGCGCCGTCATGAGGACCGGCCGCAAGCGGGTCTTGCCCGCCTCGATCGAGGCCTCGATGACGCCCAGCTTCCGATGCACGCGTGCGTCATTGGCGGAGTTGACGAGCAAGATGGAGTTGGAGGTGGCGATGCCCACGGCCATGATCGCGCCCATGAACGACTCGACGTTCAGGGTAGTCCCGGTCGCCGCCAGCATCCAGAGGATGCCCACCAGGGCGCCGGGGACCGCCACCAGGATGATGAACGGGTCGAGGAACGACTGGAAGAGCACGACCAGCAGCAAGTACACCAGCGCGATCGCCAGGACCATGCCGATGCCCAGCCGCCCGAACGCGGCGAACATGCTCTCGCTTTGACCGCGCAGCGTCACGTGGGTGGCCCTGGGCAGCTTGCCGAGGCTGCGGATCGCCTTCTGGATGTCGCGCGTGACGCCGCCCAGGTCGCGACCGGTGGCGCTGGCCTGCACGTCCACCACCCGCTGCACCGAGACGTGGTTGATCATGGAGAGCCCGGTAGCGGGCCGCAGCCTCGCCACGGCCCCGAGGTACGAGGCGCCGCCCGTGGGCGTGTCGCCCGGGGTCGGCGTCGAAGAAGAGATCAGCGCCGCCCCGCGGCCGAGCGGCATCCCGAGCAGCGAGGCGATCGAGTCGACCTGGCGAAGCGGGGTCTGCACCACCACCGGATAGTTCACGTTGTTCTTGGGGTTGAGCCAGAACGAGGGCGCGACCAGCGAGCTGGAGGCGAGGCTGACCAGGAGGTTGTTCGCCACGTCGCGCTCGGTGATCCCGATCTGGGCAGCGTGCGCCCGGTCGACGTCGACGCGCAGCGCCGGATACGCGAGCACCTGGGGGATGCGCACGTCGGTGGCCCCGGGAATCGCCCGGATCTTGCCCAGCAGCTCGCGGGCGACCGCGTAGCTGGCCTCCACGTCAGGCCCCTCGATCTGCACGTCGATGGGAGCGCTGAGGCCGAAATTGAGCACCTGGGAGACGATGTCCGCCGGCTGGAAGTACATCGTGGACCCGGGGAACTCGTCGGGCAGCTCGCGCCGGATCCGCTCCATGTACTTCTCGGTGGGCCCGTGCTTCGCCTTCAGCGCGACCAGGATGTCCGCGTCCTGGCTGCCGGTGTTGTCGGTCTGCACGAACGCATGGTTGAAGGAGATCGGCATGCCGATGTTCGAGTTGATGGTCTCCAACTCGTCCGCCGGCACGATCTCGTGGATGCGCTGCTCCAGGCGCGCCACCAGCCGCTCAGTGTCCTCCAGCCGCGTTCCGATGGGCGCCCGGTAGTGCAGCCGCATCTGCCCGGCGTCGACCGCCGGGAAGAAATCGAGCCCCACCACGAAAGGCAGGAAGGCCGTGATGGCCAGCACCAGGCCTGAGCAGACCAGCACCAGGGGGCGGTGTTGCAGGACCGCAGCCAGCGTCCGGCCGTACGCCTCCTGGAAGGAGGCGAAGGCGCGATCCCGCCAGCGGTTGAAGCGCGCGCCGAGGGTCTCGCCTTCGGGGTGGAGGGGCTCCTTCTCCATCAGGATGCGCGCGAGCGTGGGGACCAGCGTCCGCGAGAGCAGGTACGAGGCGAGCATCGAGATGACCACGCCCAGCGCCAGGGGCGTGAACAGGAACCGGGCCGGGCCTTCCAGGAGGACGACCGGAAAGAAGACCACGCAGATGGTCAGCGTCGCGGCCAGCGCGGGCACCGCGATCTGCTGCGCGCCGTCCAGGATCGCCACGGTCAGCGGTTTTCCCATGTGGCGGTTGCGATGGATGTTCTCCACCTCGACGGTGGCGTCATCCACCAGCATGCCGATGGCGAGCGCGAGGCCGCCCATCGTCATGAGGTTGAGCGACTGGCCGGAGAGGAAAAGGCCGACCAGCCCCACCAGGATCGCGAGCGGAATGCTGGTCATCACCAGCACGGCCCCGCGCCAGCTCCCGAGGAAGAAGAGGATCATCAGCGAGACGAGGATCGAGGCGAGCGCCGCTTCGTGCAGGACGTTCTCGATCGCCGCGCGCACGAAGACCGACTGGTCGAAGTCGATCTTCAGCTCCATGCCTTCCGGGGCGGCGGCCTGGATGATCGGAATCTGCTCACGGGCGCCTTCCACCACCGCCAGGGTCGACGCGTCGGCCTTCTTGAGGATGGCGAGGTAGGTAGCCCTTCGCCCGTTGAGGCGGACCACGTTCTCCTGCACCGCGTATCCGTCGCGGACGCGGGCTACGTCGCCGAGCAAGACGGTGGCGCCGTCCACCGCCTTCACCGGCAAGTCGCTGAACCCCTGCACGGTCTCGGGGCTGGAGTTGAGCTGCACGTCGTACCGGGTGCCGCCGATCTGGGCCGACCCGGCGGGGATCAGGACGTTGCTCTGCAGCACCGCCTGCACCACGTCGTTGGGCGAGAGCCCCTTCGCCGCGACGCGGGCCGGGTCGATGTCCACCATGATCTGCCGGTACTTGCCGCCGAAGGGCGCCGGCGTGGAGAGGCCGGGGATGGTGAACAGGCGGAGGCGGATGAAGTTCAGCCCGTAGTCGAACAGCTCCTGTTCGGAGAGCGTCTTCGAGCTGATGGTCAGCTGCGCCACCGGAACGTTCGAGGCGTTGTAGCGGATGATGCTGGGCGGCGTGATCCCGGGCGGCATGATGCGGCTGGCCGTGAGCGAGACGGCGACGATCTGGGCGATGGCGCCGCCGATGTCGCTGCCCGGCTCGAAGTAGACCTTGAGGATCCCCAGGCTGCTCATCGACTGCGAGTCGATCCGCGTGATCCCGCTCACCGTCGTCGACATCGCGCGCTCGCTGATGAAGACCACGCGGCGCTCCATGTCCTCGGCGGACAGCCCGGGGTAGTTCCACACCACGATCACGACGGGAATGTCGATCGTCGGCAGGATGTCGGTCCTCATGCGGCTCGCCGAGAGGACGCCAAAGATGGCGATCAGCGAGCAGAGGACCGCGATGGTGTACGGACGCCGGAGGGCGAGACGGACGATCCACATGGGACCCCCATTCTATGCCGGGCTGCCGGATGGATGCGCACCGGATCGTCGCCGCCGTTTCCTACAGCTCGATCGTGCGCCCGATGCCGCGCTCGCGCGCCCGGCGCAGGACCAGCGCCGCGGCCGCCGCATCCTCCGCCGCGACCCCGACCGACTTGTAGACGGTGATCTGCGCTTCCGAAGCGCGGCCGGCCCGCGTGCCTGAAGACAGTTCGCCGAGCTCCACCGCCTCCGCCGCGCTGGTGTCGCGGAGCTCGTTCGCCCCGGCCGGCGGCGGGGCAAAAGCGGAGGCTCGCGACTCGACCGCGACCCGCACGCCTTCCAGGCTGTCGATCTCACGGCCTTGCGGATGCAGGCCGACGGAGTTCACGTGCGCGCCGGGCCGCAGCCAGTCACGCCGGACGACGGGTTCCCGCGCGTGGGTAGTGGCGCAGATCACGTCCGCCGCGCGGACCGCGTCCTCGATGCTCGCGACCCGCCCCCCGATCTCCACCGCGAGCTTCGCCGCTTTCGCTCCGTCGCGGCCCGCGACCAGGATGGCGCGAAACTTCCGGGCCCGCGCGACGTAGCGCGCATGCGACGCCGCCTGGACCCCGGTGCCGACGATGGCGAGCACTTGCGCACCCTCGCGCGCGAGCAAGCGGGTGGCCAGCGCCGACCCGGCGGCGGTCCGCTGCGCGGTGATCTCCTCACCGTCGAGCAGCGCCAGCGGCGTTCCGCTGCGCGGATCGAACACCGCGATCAGCGCCTGGTGGGTCGGAGACGCGATGTTCTGCGGAAACACCGACACCAGCTTGGCCGCGAGGACGTCGAGGGAGGGCACGTAGCCCACCATCGCGCCGAGGAGGCCCGCCGGCGTGAACGACGCGATCCGCTGTGGCACCGAGGCCTTGCCCGCGGACAGATCGCGGAGCGCCGCGGCCACCACCTCGACCAGGGCATCCGGATCGAGGAGCGCCGCCACCTCCGCGCGTCCGAGGACGATCACGGGAGCAGCAGGAGCTTTCCGGCGGTCTTGCGCGAAGCCAAAAGCTCGTGCGCCTGGCCTGCCTGCGCCAGCGGAAACACCTTCTCGATCCTGACTTTTAGATCTCCCCGCTCCACGGCGCCGAGCACCGCTCCGGCGCGGTTGAGCAGCTCGTCGCGCGTGAGCACGTAGCTTCCGTGCGTGGGTCGGGTGAAGAACAGCGAGCCGCCCGAGGCGAGGAGCTGTGGATCGATCGGCGGCACGCGTCCGCTGGACTGCCCGAACAGCACCAGCATTCCGCGGGTGCGGAGCGAGCGCAGCGACTTCTCCCAGGTGTCCCTGCCGACCGAATCGTACACCACGTGCACGCCTGCGCCTCCCGTGATCCGCTTCACCTCCACCTCGAAGTCCTGGGTGAGGTAATCGATGGCCTCGTGCGCCCCTGCCTGCTTCGCCAGGGCGGTCTTTTGCGGACCGCCGGCGGTCCCGATGACGACCGCTCCCGCGCGCGAGGCGAGCTGGCAGAAGAGCTGTCCGACGCCGCCCGCCGCCGCGTGGATCAGGCAGGTGTGTCCGGGTCGGAGTGGAAACGTGTCCGTCACCAGGTAGTGCGCCGTCATCCCCTGCAACATCGCGGCGGCCGCGCTTTTCGCGTCGATTCCGCGCGGAACCGGAACCAGCCGGGCCGCGGGGATGATCTGGTGCGTGGCATACGATCCGACCGCTCCCGCCCAGGCCACGCGGTCGCCCGGCTTGACCTCGCCGACGCCTTCCGCGACCGCCTCCACCACGCCCGCGCCCTCCTGCCCGGGCGTGAACGGCAGCGGCATCTTGTAGGCGCCGCTGCGCTGGTAGATGTCGATGAAGTTCACGCCGGCGGCTTCGATCCGCACCAGCGCCTGCCCGCTGGCAGGGCTGGGCGTGGGCAGCTCGACGAGCTTCATCACTTCGGGACCGCCGGGACTCTCGATCCGGATCGCGCGCATGGCGCCTTCACGCCACGTCGCGGGCGCAGCGTCAAGGGGCGCCCCTGCGCCAGGTCGTCCACAAGCCGCGCCACCCACCGTGGGTCACCGCTCCGGGCATGTTCGTAGCGCCGCGGAGGAGCTCAGCCGGCGATGCGCGGAGCTTCGGCCCTGACCCGCAGGCGGCCGCTGACGCAGGCGCCCAGCCGGGCGATGCCTTCGGCGATCAGGAGCGGAGGACGGTTGGAGAAGTTCAAGCGCAGCGTCTCGTGGCAGGGCACGGCCGGATAGAACGGCGCCCCCGGAACGAAAGCGACCCGGTCGCGCATCGCGTCCGCGAGCAGCTCCTCCGCGTCCAGCCCTTGCGGCAGGGACACCCAGACGAAGAGGCCGCCTTCCGGCCGGGTCCAATGGGTGCCTGCGGGGAAGCTGCGCTCGATGGCCGCCAGCATGGCATCCAGCCGCTCGCCGTAGAGGGTGCGCAAGCGGCGGAGGTGCGCGTCGTAGTCGAAGATCTCGAACAGTCTCGCGACCGCACGCTGCGCCAGCGAGCCGCTGTGCAGATCGGTCGCCTGCTTGGCGATGGTGAGCGCGCGGATGGTGCGCTCGTCGGCGATGACGTACCCGAGCCGCAGCCCGGGCGCGAGCGTCTTGGAGAAGGAGCCCAGATGGATCACCGGCGAGTCCGGGTCGATGCCGGCCACGGGCGGTAGGGCCGCTCCCCGATATCGAAGCTCCGCATATGGGTCGTCCTCGAGGACTGTCACGCCGTATTCGCTCGCCAGCCGGGCGACCCGGCCGCGGCGTTCCAGCGACAGCGTCGTCCCACGGGGGTTCTGGAAGGTCGGCACCAGGTAGATCAGCTTCGGCCTGCCCGCGCGGAGCGCGCGCTCGAGCGCATCGACGCGCATCCCGTCCTCGTCGGTCCCCACCGTCTCGAACCGCGCCTCGTAGGTCGAGAAGCACTGCAGGGCGGCGAGGTACGAGGGCGCTTCCACCAGCACGGTGTCCCCGGGATCGATCAGCGTCTTTGCCACCAGGTCGATGCCCTGCTGCGAGCCGGCCGTGATCAAGACCTGGTCCGGCGAGGCGGGCAGGCCCCGCCCCGTCATCCGCTCCGCCACCCAGGCGCGCAGGGGCCCATGACCTTCCGTCGGACCGTACTGGAGCGCCGCCGCCGCATCGCGCGCCAGCACGTCGGCGTGCGCGCGCGCGAGCGCTTCGGCGGGAAAGGCCTCCGGCGCGGGCAGCCCGCCCGCGAACGACAGCACGTCCGGCCGCTCGGTCACTTTCAGGATCTCGCGGATCGCCGAAGCCTGGACCCGGGACATCCGCAGCGCGAGCTCGATCATGGAACCGCCTCCTTCCCCCGGCGTGGCGCGGGGAGCTCGTCCGGCAGCGGCACGACGGTCGTCTCCTTCACCGTGGCGAGCACGATGGTGGTGGTGGTCCGCGTCACCCCCGGGAGGCGGCGTAGCGTCCCGGAGATCAGGTCGTCGAGGGTCTCGGTGTTGCGCGAGACGACCTTGAGCACGTACGAGTCCAGCCCCGCAACCCGGTGGCACTCCAGGACGTCGGGGATCTGCTGGATGCGCCGGGTGAAACCTTCGTGGTGGCGCGGATGGGAGACGCGCACGCCGATGAACGCGCGGATGTCGTTGCCCATCCGCCGCGCATCGAGCCGCGCGACGTAGCCGAGGACCACCCCGCTCTGATCCAGCTTGCGGATCCGGTCGGCGACGGAGGGCTGCGACAGCCCGACCGCCTCCGCGATCTGCACCTGGGTGGTGCGCGCATCGCGCTGCAGGAGATCCAGGATCCGATAGTCTATGTGATCCATGGTAATTGATTTACATCTTCATCGGAATGTAAGTGCAAGTACAAGTTACATATAGGCCCGGTCCGGGCCGCCGTCAACGGCGATAGGGTACGCCCCCTCACGGAGGATCGCTGGTGGGTGATGGAGGCGCCCACCGGGCAGCGGTTCTGCGTAGTGAACCCGCAGCGCGGACCGCTGCAGGGGCGCGCCAACGAGTGGCCGTGAGGTCTGCGGATCGATCGGCGCCCGCCCGATGGTATCTTGTGCGGCCCCCATGCGCGTGTACCCGGGTCTCGATGTCTGGTCCGACTTCGGCGGGCGCTTCCCCTGGAAGAGCCGGCTGATCGACGTGGACCAGGGAGTCCGGCAGGCGGTGGTGGACGAGGGCCCCCGTGACGCGCCCCTCACCTTTCTCCTGCTGCACGGCAACCCGACCTGGGGGTATCTGTACCGCGAGTTCATCCGCCGGCTCTCGCCGCGCTACCGGGTGATCGTGCCGGACCACGTCGGGTTCGGCCGCAGCGACAAGCCGCGCGATCCGCGCTGGTACACGCTGGAGCGGCACATCGACAATCTCGGCCGCGTCCTGCGCGAGCTGCAGCCTTCCCGGGTGGTCCCCGTCATGCAGGATTGGGGCGGCCCCATCGGCATGGGGTGGGCTACCAAGCAAGCCGACCGGGTGGCCGGCGTGGTGGTGCTGAACACCTGGGCGTTCGTCCGCCAGCCGCGCCTGAAGCTGCCGTGGCTGTTCAAGTTCCTGGTGCTGGGGCGCGGCGGGTGGAAGCGCAGCGTGCAGAAGAACCTCTTCGTCGAGCTGTTCCTGGCCAAGGGCGGCCCGCGCCCGCTGAGCGAGGAGGAGCTCGAGCCGTACCGGGCGCCCTTCCCCACCCCCGACGATCGGGTGGGCATCGGCCGCTTTCCGCAGCTGATCCCGGAGACGAAGAACCCGTTCCACGAGTCGTACGCCACCATGGCCTTCATCGAGGACCATCTGTCCCGGCTGCGCCAGAAGCCGGCGCTGATCAGCTGGGCGCTCAAGGATCGGGCCTTCCGCAAGCCGCAGCTCGAGCGGTGGCAGCACCTCTTCGCGCGGGTGGACGGCCCGCACCTGCTCGAGGGCGCGGGCCACTACCTGCAGGAGGATGCCCCGGGCGCGATCCTCGACCAGATCGAGCGGTGGGCCGCGGGGCTGTGAAGCTCGAGCGGCAAGCGCAGATGCTTGCCGACCGGGCGCGGAAGAGCTTCCGCAAGCTGCATCCCCGTTTCCAGCAGCGCGGGATCGGCGCCTTCCGCCTCTACGACCGCGACATCCCGGAGATCCGCGCCGTGGTCGACTGGTACGAAGGACACCTCGTGATCGCCGAATACGAGCGGACGCAGACGCAAGGCCTGCCCTGGCTGACTACCATGGCAGAGGCGGTGGCCGGGGCGCTCTCCGTTCCGATGGAGCGCGTCCACCTCAAGAGGCGCCGGGCGGGGGAGAAGTACGCGCGCTTCTCCCGGAAGAACGAGAGAATCGTCGTGCGTGAGAACGATCTCCGCTTCCTGGTCAACCTCGACGACTACATCGACACCGGGCTGTTCGCGGACCACCGTGAGACGCGCGCGCGGGTCCGCGCCGAGGCGCGGGGCGCGAAGTTCCTCAACCTCTTCGCCTACACCGGCAGCTTCACCTGCGCCGCGGCGGCGGGCGGCGCGGCGCAGACGACCAGCGTGGACGCCTCGCAGACCTACCTCGACTGGGCGGCCGCGAATCTGAAGTTGAACGGCGCTTCGGGGGAACTGGTGCGCTCGGGAGTCGACGAGTTCCTGCGGTCGGCCGGCGAGCGGCGCTGGACGTTGTGCGTGCTCGACCCGCCTTCGTTCTCCGACTTCGGCGGCAGGGTCTTCGACGTGCAGCGCCATCACCGCGATCTGATCGAGCGCACCCTGGCCGTGCTCGAGCCCGGAGGCGTGTTGTGGTTCGCCACCAACCACCAGCGCTTCTCTCCTGACCTGGGGGATCTTCGCCAGACCGAGGAGGACACCGTCCCGGAGGACTACCGCAACCGCGCCGTGCACCGCGCGTTCCGGATCACGAGGTGAGGTGGACGCGAACGTTGCGCGTCAGCGGGCAGGACTGCCGATGGCATCCTCGCCGTGCCGCCGCAGGGTACCGAGCGCGAGCTGGCCCGCCGCCGCCAGAAGACCCGCGCCCAGGCAGGCTCCCCACAGCACCGCCGGCCCGAACCGCCCGAGCACGAAGGAGCCGAGGGCGGGGGCCGTCAGGGCCGCCACTCCGAACGACATGTGGAACAGGCCCTGGTACGCGCCCCTCCGGGCGGCAGGCGCGGCGTCCGCCGCCACCGCGGGGCCGATGCCGGCCATGACGATCTCTCCCAGTGTCCAGACGGTGATGGCCGCGACGTAGCCGGGCAGTGTCCGGACCAGCGCGGTCATCCCGAATCCGGCGCCGACCAGCGCGGCCGCCGCGGCGAGAACGCGGTGCCGGGGGTACGGCGCGAGCGCGCGCGCCACCAGCGGCTGGAGCAGGAAGATCAGCACGCCGTTGAGCGCGATCAGGGCGCCGTACGTCGCGGGCGAGAACCCGTGGTCACGCACGTCGATCGGCAGCGTCACGAACGCCTGGTTGAAGAGGAACCCGACCAGCATGATCAGCGCGCAGAACACCACGAAAGGACGGTCCGCGAGCGGCGCCCAGAGCGGCTGCCGCTCCCCGTGGATCGGGTGCGCCGGCCGGGTCTCCGGGAGCCGCAGCCAGACGATGACCGCGTAAGCCAGGGTCGTCGCCGCGTCGCCCACGAACAGGAGGGCCCAACCGTATTGCGACAATACGCCGCCCAGGGCGCTCCCCACGGCAAACCCCAGGTTCACCGCCCAGTAGAGGATTCCATAGGCCCGGGCGCGGTCCTGGGCGGGAACGACATCGGCGATCGCGGCGGAGATCACCGGCCGGTAGACCTCGCCGAGCAGCCCGAGCAGGAAGGCGGCAACGCCGATGTGCAATGCCGTCCGGGCGAAGGCGAGGTGCAACATGGCGAGCGCGCCGAGGACCAGGCCGGCCACCAGCGTGCGCCGCCGTCCCGAATGGTCCGCGAAGAAGCCTCCCAGCGGTCCGGAGAGCAGCGCTCCGGCCCCGTACAGGGAGACGACGAGCCCGGCCTGCTCGACGGACAACCCGCGCTCGCCGGTGAGATAGAGCGCGAGCAGCGGCATGACGAACCCGCCGAGCCGATTGATCAGGGCGCCGGTCCAGAGGATCCAGTACGTCGGCGGAAGCCCGCGAGCTCCGAGCACCGGCGCACCATATCCTGCGGCCGCTGGCGGACGCTCGTGGCAGGCGGTAACTTGCCGCGGCCATGGCTACTGCTCGCAAGCGTCCAGTGACGAAGTCGGGGAAACCGCGCGCCCGCAAGGGAGTGAAGCTGAAGCCGACCGGGCTTCTGCCGCCTCAGCTCCGGCTCGAGTCGGTGCCTCCCGAGCTGCAGACGCTCGCCGGGCAGGTCGAGGCGGACGGCGGCTCCGTTCTCGCGGCCTACCGGGAGCCGCTGGGCGGCAACGCGCTCCTCTTCGCGGCGCTCCCAGTGGACAAGGTGGAACCCACCGTCTTCCAGCGCGACGTCTCAGACGCGCACGTGTTGAAGCTGACGCGCGCCATGGACAAGACCCGGCGATATCTCGATCCGATCATCGCGGTCCGCGACCCCGAGGGATTCCGCACGCCCAACGGCGGCCACCGCCTCACGGCGCTGAAGGAGCTGGGGGCGAAGGCGATCCTGGCGCTGGTCGTTCCCGAGCGGGAGGTCGCCTACCAGATCCTCGCCCTGAACATCGAGAAGGCCCACAACCTGCGCGAGAAGGCGCTGGAAGTGGTGCGCATGTACCGCGACCTTTCGCAGCTCGACGGGGGCCGCAAGGAGAGCGAATTCGCCCTGGAGTTCGAGGAGCCTTCGCTGGTGACGCTCGGATTCGCGTACGAGAAGAAGGGGCGGCTCTCGGGCGGGGCCTACGCTCCCGCGCTGAAGAAGGTCGACCAGTATTTCGAACAGCCGCTGCGCGACTCGCTTTCCGTGCGGGAGGAACGGGCCCAGAAGCTGCTCGAGCTGGACGAGGCAGTGGGAGAGGCAGTGGAAAAGCTGAAGGCGCGGGGGATGAACTCGCCGTACCTGAGGACCTTCGTGGTCGCTCGCATCAACCCGCTCCGGTTCATCAAGGGCGAGCTCCCTTCCTACGACGAGCTCCTCCAGACCATGACCAAGCGGGCGCGCGGGATGGACCCCGCGCGGATCCGGACCGAGGACCTGGCCCGTAGCGGCGGAGCCCCGGAAGAATGAACCTAGGCGCTGGCGCCGTGCATCGAAGGCCCGAGGAGACGCACATGGCTGTGGTGACGATCACCAAGGACAATTTCCAGCAGACCATCGAGCAGGGTGGCATCGTGTTGATCGACTGGTGGGCGCCCTGGTGCGGGCCCTGCCGAGCGTTCAGCCCGGTGTACGAGCGGGTCGCTGAGGCCAACCCCGACGTGACCTTCGCCAAGGTCAATACCGACGAAGAGCAGGAGCTCGCGGGAGCCTTCAACATCCGCAGCATCCCGACCTTGATGGTCTTCCGGGACAGGGTGCTGCTGTTCTCCCAGCCGGGCGCCCTGCCGCAGAACGTGCTCGAGGAGATCGTGAAGAAGGCCCGGGAGCTGGACATGGAAAAGGTCCGGGCCGAGGTCGCCAAGCAGCAGGCGGAAGCGCAGCCCGGGCAGGCGGGGGAGCAGGCGTCGCAGCCGACCTGACCCTGGGCCGGATCAGCGCGCCGTCTTCTGGCGAACGGCAGACACGATCTCGTCTTCGCTGGGGAAGTCGCCGGACTTTTTCTCGGCGACCGGCTGGCCGTCGACGAGCACGATGAACGATCCGGGGGCGCCGACTTCGAGCTCGGCCTCCAGGCCGAGCTCCTGGCGCAGCACAGCCGCCGCACGGGCGGCTCGGGGTTTGTAACCTCAGGAGTTGCAGTACTGAATCTTGACCATTCCTCGAGGATAACGCCGGGTCGCCCAGGCGGGCCAGCTTTCGAATCGGACCGGGTGGTCGGGCATCCCACGCGTGCGCCGCGGCCTGAGGCGCAGATCCCACAGTCGGAGGACGGAATGATCAAGCTGCGCAAGGCCGGCGAACGTTTCCATACCAGCGCCGGTTGGCTCGATTCCTGGCACACCTTCTCGTTCGGGGACCATTACGACCCCGAACACATGGGGTTCCGCGCGCTGCGCGTCATCAACGATGACACCGTACAGCCAGGGCAGGGGTTCGGCACGCATCCGCACCGGGACATGGAGATCCTGACCTACGTGCTCCAGGGCGGACTGGCGCATCGCGACTCGACCGGCGGCGGGGGCGAGATCCGCCCTGGCGACGTGCAGCGCATGAGCGCGGGCACAGGCGTCGCGCACAGCGAGTTCAACGCCTCCCGGACCGACCCGGTGCACTTCCTCCAGATCTGGATCGTCCCCGAGCGGCGCGGCCTCGCTGCCGGCTACGAGCAGAAGAACTTCTCTCCCGAGGAGCGGAAGGGAAAGCTTCGCCTGCTTGCGTCGGGAGAGGGGCGGGACGGATCGGTGAAGATCAACCAGGACGCCGCGGTCTACGGGGCGCTGCTGGAAAAGGGCGAGCGCGTCTCCCACCAGCTCGGATCCGGACGGCACGCCTGGGTGCATGTGGCGCGCGGCGCGGTCGAGCTGAACGGCCAGAAGCTGGGCGCGGGCGACGGCGCCGCGGTGAGCGACGAGCGCGCGCTGGCCATGCAGGCCACCGACCCGGCCGAGGTCCTGGTCTTCGATCTGGCGTAAGGCTACAGGTCGAGGACGCGCCAGAGATACCAGCTCGCGACGCTGCGATACGGGCGCCAGCGCTCGCCATAGGCCAACAGCTCCTGGGGCGAGGGCAGCTCCCGGGCGCCGCGCACGCGCGCGTGCCCCTTTCGCACCCCGTAGTCGGTGGCGGGCAGCACGTCCGGCCGCGCCAGGCGGAAGATGAGCAGCATCTCCACCGTCCAGCGCCCGATGCCGCGGACCGCGGTGAGGCGCTCGACGATCTCGTCGTCCGAGAGCTTCTCCAGCGCGCGGGCCGAGGCGGGAACGGTCCCGTCCAGGGCCTTGGCGGCGAGGTCCTTCAGCGCCGCCGCCTTCGACCGCGACAGCCCGGCGCCGCGCAGCTCCTCCGCGGGAATGTCGATCACCTCCTGCGGCCGAGGAAACCGGCGGGGCCGGAACAGCGCCACTACGCGGGCCAGGATCGTCGCCGCCGCCTTTCCGGTGAGCTGCTGGTAGACGATCGATTCGAGCAGCGCCTCGAACGGGCTCTGCAGCTCCGCCGGGCGCATCCGGAACGGCCCGACCCGATCGATGAACTTCGCCAGGCGCCGGTCCCGGCCGCGCAAGTGCTCGACGGCTGCCACAGGATCGAAGCTGAGCCCGTGATCGACCGCCAGCGTGACGCCCTCCAGCGCCAGGAGCCGCTGTTTCGCCACCATCCCGCCGGGAGCGGAGAACCCTCCTGGAGCGCCCCCCGCCGCGAGCACCCGATGGCAGGGCACCGCGACCAGGAACGGATTCCGTCCCAACGCCTGCCCGACGGCGCGCGAGGCTCCAGGCTTTCCCAGAAGCGCGGCGATCTCGCCGTACGTCGCAGTGCGCCCCGGGGGAAGCGCGCGGACCTTCTCGTAGACGGCGCGCTGGAAGGGCGCCAGCACCGACAGGTCGAGCGGCAGCGCCCTGAGGTCCTGGGCTTCGCCGGCGAGGTGCCTCTGGAGCAGCCGCGCTGCGTCAGCGACGAAGGGCGGCGCCGTGTTCCCGTTCTGCTTCGCGAGCTCGGCGCGCAGCTCGCGCGGGGGCAGCTCCGGCATCTCGATGGCGGTCAGGCCCTGCTGATTCCACCGCAGCCGGACGGGTCCTGCGCGGGTCTCGAACAGCATCGCCGCAGTGTAGTGGCTCGCCGACGAGCTCGCTCAGGTCGAGCGCGTCGCGGATGGCATGACCGAGATGATCGTTGTTGAAGTAGACATACGCGTCGCCGGGCCACGTCATCAGATCCTGCGCGAAGGGGCGAAGGGCCCTCTTCCCGTACCGTCCACGGTACTTCCCAGTCGCCCCGTGAAAGCGCAGGTACCGGAAGCCGCCTGTGACGCGCGGGGGGCGCAGTCGGACCAGGTCGTGCTCGCAGAACGCGGCGCCCCAGGCGTCCAGCACGTCGCAGACCTCCGCCGAGTACCAGCTCGGGCTTCGGAACTCGACCGCGTGCCGCAAGCCGTGCCTGGGGAGTCGTTCCAGGAAGCGCGCCAGCCGCTCGGGGTCGGCCCGGTTCATCTGCGGCGGGAGCTGCCAGAGGACCACCGACAGCTTTTTTCCCAAGCGATGAATGACCTGGAAATAGCGGTCGATGCCCGGTCCAGGGTCCGTCAGCCGCTTCATGTGGGTGAGATACCGGCTGCCCTTGGCCGCGAAGCTGAACCCCGGCGGCGTTCCCTCGCGCCAGCCGTCGACGGCGCTCGCGGTCGGCAGCCGGTAGAACGTCGTGTTCAGCTCCACGGTCGGGAAGATGCGCGCGTAGTGCTCGAGCCAGCGGCTGGTCGGCAGTCCCCTGGGATAGAAGACGTGCCGCCAGTGGTCGTAAGAGTACCCGCTGGTCCCGAGGCGGATCATCGATCCATAGGGTGTGTACCTTGCAGGTATGACGCACGAAGAGCTGCACCTGCCGGTTCCGCTGGTCCGTGGCGAGCTGACGCTGGAGAAGCTGCGCGCGGCGGCCGCCTGCTGCACCGCATGCCCCCTCTACAAGAGGGGGACGCAGACCGTGTTCGGCGAAGGGCTCGACACCGCCCGCGCCATGTTCGTGGGCGAGCAGCCGGGCGACGCCGAGGACAAGGTTGGGCGTCCCTTCGTTGGTCCGGCCGGCAAGCTGCTCGACCGCGCGCTGGAGGAAGCGGGCATCGACCGCAAGCTGGTCTACGTGACCAACGTGGTGAAGCACTTCAAATGGAAGCCGAGGGGGAAACGGCGCCTGCACGAAAAACCCAATGCGCGGGAGATCGCCGCGTGCAAGCCGTGGCTCCTGGCCGAGCTCGCGGTGATCCAGCCGGAGGTGCTGGTCTGCCTGGGCTCGACGGCAGCGCAGGCTATCCTCGGCAGGACCTTCAAAGTCACCCAGATGCGCGGCACGATCCTCGAGCACCAGCTGGCTCCCAAGTTGATGGCCACCGTGCATCCGTCGTCGATCCTGCGCGCCCCGGATGACGAGAGCCGCCACCGCGAGATGAATCTCTTCGTCCGCGACCTGCGCCGGATCGCGCCGCTGCTGCAGCACTAGGGTGGACGCTTCTAGTATCGTTCGCTGAGACGCCGCCGGGCTGCATGGCCCTGCGCCGCCACGCAGAAAGCGAGCCTGCTGGCGAGTGTGTGACGTGAAGCGAGAGACACGGGGCGGCGCGTTCTGCGCGTCGTGTGCTTTCTGATGCGTCGGCCGCGAGGGCCACGCACCCCGTCGGCTATCTGCGCGCGTCTACTGAGTCGACACAGCGCACACCGCGCCCCGCATCGATCCACTGAGTGAGCCAAGGAATAAACACAGACCACAAACGCTCTCGCGCGACCCTCGCTCGCACCCCAGGTCGAGTCGGGCGGGCAGCCCGCGGAGCGTGGCAGGTGTGCTGGCTGGGCCGTCGAAGCGGTTGGCCGCTGAGGCTAGTTCAACCGGTTGAACCAAGCCCTGGAGAGCTGCGGTGGACCGAGCATTGACGCGCCGCGTCCCGTCCCGGAACGAGCGCGAAATGGGACCGTCGGATACCGAAATGAGACCCTGAAACGTCAGCCAGGGTCGATTTCAGCCCTCCCGTGCTCGGACAGCGCCTGCGGCGCGCTCGGTGTACCGCCGCGAACACTCCGAGCACTGCGCTCGGCAAACCATCGTGGTTTTCGAATCCCGAGGACCCGGGGTCGCCACGACGGCGACTCCGAAGGAGCCCACATCCATGTGAAATCATGAGTCCGGTGACAAGTCGTGTTCCTTCGCTGAGCAACCGATTGACGTGGTCGTCGTCGTTGACGTTGTCGTGTGCGTGGACGGCGACGGCGACGGCGACGTGGCGGTGGACGACCGGGCATGTCGGGTGTGCCTG